>Ga0247778_1000155_pt1 | contig 119635 bp, 120 predicted proteins | sample UWRJL049202B5_FD_179939 | JGI IMG/M metagenome (GOLD analysis project Ga0247778, IMG submission 179939) | Plant litter microbial communities from Arlington Agricultural Research Station in Wisconsin, United States - UWRJ-L049-202B-5 | ecosystem: Environmental > Terrestrial > Plant litter >... | reverse complement strand
GCGGCTCCCAAATTATGAATTGGGGTCTAAGTGTGCAATTACTTGTTGGTATGTATATTACCACTTAAGTTTCAATATATAATTCTTTCCGATTTTCTCTATCCTCATGTTGCACCACGCAATTATATTGGCTGATAATATCCTTTCCCCTCATTGCTCCCGACCAGATTTGAGAGCGGAATTTAACCAGAATAATTCCCACCTATCCTAGGCTTCACATAAGGCCATCTCAGAATCACCTCGCGTTCAGGAACCACTCACAAGGCGATCATCGGACACGCGAAATGTAGTCAGACCTCATGCTAACATGATCAGATATTAGGGTTGTTACTAATCAATATTCTAATGCAGGAAATAAAGACCGAAAGTATCCAGATGTCAGCGTAAGCGGGCCGAGCTCGAGATGGTGGAGGGAAATATAGTTTGTGTTACCCGAAGGTTCGTCTGATGGTGCGTTACCCCTGAATTTAACATCAGGCTAAGCGATAAGCATGCCCCACTTGAGGGGTAATTTCCATCCTCGAAAAATGTTCCAATACTCTTGATATACTGAAAAAATACGAACATTCCGTGCCACAAGGGTTCCAAGCCTCTCCAGAAGGACTGGCCTATGCCGCTCCAATATTTGCGAAATTCAAGATCAAAAATCTAGCACCGCAAATTCCGGACACCGTAGAGCGGGGTTTTGGAGACGGACAAGAATTCTGTTCCCCTGATCGTCGTGGTTGCATAAGCCGGAAATGCAACGTTAATCAGGGCAATTCTAATCGAAGAAGGAAATCAGGTGCGGTACCTTCCTATAGAGGCCGCCCAAAGTCTTGGCAGAGGCTACCCCTTAGGGCCGAAAATTCCTCCAGGAAATCTAACCTAAGCTTTAGGTAGGATCATGTACCGAATCTGGGGTCCTTCGAGACGCATCATCTAACCCGAGAAGGAAAACGAGATCTTGTGGGGCGAGCCTTACCTCGTTAACCCTCCCTACCGGCAACATTCCCGGCGCTTGTGATGCACGTCAGCCCAATACAGTAAGCATTTAAGCTTCTTCTAAGCGGCAATTGGCGGTCAAATTCTAAAGTGCGGCTGTAATACCCTAATTCTCGGAAGGATTTTGATCTAAGACTGGTGGAACAAGCATGATTTCAATGTCGCCAAGACTCTGGAACGCTCCCGCTATGAAATCCAGCCTCGGGCTTCATCTCGGTCATCCTGCCGTCCCATCGAGATGGTCATTTGACCGTCAATCTTTCGATCACTTAGTCCTTGTGGTTCCATGATTATCTCAGCCCCCTGAGCGGCCGCACTTGGTTGCTTCCAAAGCACCTCTGAACGAGATCCGAAAGCACTAAGGTAGGCTATTGAACATCGCACAGGGATGTGGAACACATGACACGCGAAAAAGGGAGGTACCCCGCGCTTAAAGAGTAGGTCACCGGCTACAAAGTGGTTCTGATAAGTCTCGTTCAGTATTACTTCTTTGTCCGTTCAACTCCACTTCTTTAACATGCGTGCTGTTGTTGCCCTTGCGGCGGTGGTTGCAACTGCGACTGCTGCTGTCATTAACATTCGCGAGGATATCCCGTCACCTGCACCTGCCTCAGCCTATTTTCCTACTCCTCCAGATGCCACAGGAAAGTCTCAACCGTATGTATTCCCTCAAATAGCCACTTGAGCATGAGGCAGACATTTTCTAACTACATTGACAGTATTTTTCCGCCGGGACCTCCGGGAGGACTGAATGACTCGATAGTCCCATCAGAAATCCCAGATGCCCCCAAAATTCCCATTGCAGCGAACAATTTCGCCGCAGCAGCATGCTCGGGTCCCGTGACCAGTAACCCATCGTCATATTGGATGACACAGATGGACCACACTGGAGACCCTCGAGGATATGCACCTTTCATCGCCAATTATTTCACGTTTCCCACTTGGCGTAACGTTCTTGATTATGGGGCGAAGAACGATGGGAGTGGCGATCAGACGGCGGCCATCCAGTCAGCGCTCAATACAGACGGTCGAGGTGGAAACCGATGGAGTTCTGGCGTGGTTACTGCTGAGCCTGCTCACGTTTTTATTCCTGGCGGGACATATACGTTGAATTCGCGGCTTGATTTGAGAATTGGGACCATCATTATGGGAGATCCGCAGAATCCACCCATTTTGAAGGCTGCCGCGGGGTTCTCCGGTGATACTTTAATCACTGGATATGATTGTAAGTTTCTTGTGAATAGCAGTTTCTTTATCTTGCTGATAATATACTAGCGGCTGCTGGCCAACCTGAAACATCGTTTCTTACCGCGTTAAGAAATGTGATCATTGAGTAAGTGTCGGAGGCGAGTGTTTGCAAATGAGCCTTGGCTAATGATTTCGATAGCACAACCGCACTTGATGGATCAAAGTCAATTGTAGCTCTGCAATGGGGTGTTGCTCAAGGCTGCGCCTTAGGGAATGTCAAGATCAATATGCCGTCCAATTCTGTGGGCCACATCGGAATCAATCTCTCGGGTGGAAGCACCATTGCCGTAACCGACGTACAGATTACTGGCGGTGGAATAGGAATCCAGAATTCCAATCAACAAGTTAACTTCAAGAACATTTACTTCAAAAATTGCAGAACTGCTTATGGGGCAACTGGAGGCTGGACATCACTGCTGCAAAAAGTCACATTCGACACATGTGGATTAGGAGTGGACTTGACTGTCGGTAGCGCCGGAAACCTTGTGCTCTTGGACTCAACATCAATCAATTCAGGCACAACTGTTAAGTTCACTGAATCAAGTACGACGGGAAAACGCAACAACCAGATTACAATCCAAAACTTCAAGCATGATAATTCCAACCCAATCGCCGTCAACTCAGCTGGCCAAACAAGACTTGCAGCTACCAATAGTATCGACACATGGGTATGGGGAAATGCGGTCCCAGGAGGCTTTCAATCTGGTACTTCTTATACTACGACAAGATCCTCTGCTCTGCTGGACTCAAGCGGGAACTTCTTCACAATGGATGCTCCCACTTATGCTGGCTATGCCATTGACCAATTCATGAATGTCAAAGCCGTCAGTGGGCTCCCAGTCAAGGGCGACGGTGCAACCGACGATTCCGCTTCTTTGAATGCCATCCTTGCCCAGGCTGCAGCAAATTGCAAGATTGCGTAAGTAGCCCTTGCGAAATTCATACATGTTCTGACATTGACTTTAGTTATTTCCCTTACGGTGTCTATGTCGTCAAGAGTACTCTTTTCGTACCGGCAGGCTCCCGTATCGTCGGTGAAGCATGGGCAGTCATTTCAGGTAATTGATTATCCTGCCCTTAACCCAGATCGTCCCCAATCTCTGACTCTCTAGGTGCCGGTTCCACATTCAAGAACGCCAATAGTCCTCAGCCGGTGGTGAAAGTCGGCAACTCTGGCGATGTTGGCGTAGCTCGTATTTCCGACATGCGCTTTAGTGTCGCAGAGCCCCTCCCAGGTGCCATTATTCTGCAAATTAATATAGCCGGTGGGTCTCCCGGAGATGTTGGCGTTTGGAATTCACAAGTCACCATTGGCGGTACCGCAGAGACCACCATTCGAAACGTCTGCACAAATCAAGACACAAGCTCTTGCATGGCCGCATTCCTCGGCGTACATCTGACATCAACCTCTTCTGCATATCTACAGAACATTTGGATTTGGACTGCTGATCATAATCTCGATGGCGGATCTGGTTATACCGTTATTTCGACTGGTCGAGGCCTGTTGTGTGAAGCGACCAAAGCCACTTGGCTTGTTGGGACTGGCTCGGAGCACAACTGGCTTTACAATTATAACTTCAACAAAGCATCGAATGTGTTTGCTGGCATGCTGCAAACGGAATCGCCATACATGCAAGGTAATGGCGCTACACTTCTTGCGCCAGCACCCTGGACGGCCAAGAGCACATTTGGTGACCCAGACTTCAGCTGGTGCAATAGCGGCGATGGCCGCTGTCGGACCGCTGTAGCATCGAATGTCAACGGTGGCAACAATCTTTATCTTTACAATACAGCAGCATGGGCATTCTTTGATGGTCCCTGGACAGGCGATTATTCGACGCAGTGTAGTGGAAATTGCCAAGTCAATATGAATCGAGTCAGTGGGTCGCCTTCGAAGATGTATTGGTACGGTATTGGGACCAAGAGCGCGGATATTATGGTTCTGGATGGGCAGAGTAATCCGGCAGAGTTTAATAATCCGGGAGGGTGGGGTGGCAATATGGTTGGCTATAGGCAATTTTCTTGAGGGTCTTGGTTTTTACTGTTAACTTGGGAAACTACGTAATAACTTACTTTGGAATATAGCGCAAGACAGCATTTCCAGGAGCAATGAAGAATACCTGCAGCCCAAATTCAGACCAGTGTGCCCGATCCTCTTGGTAGATGAAAACAGCCTGTACTATATACCCCCTGGCAATTGGTCCCTTCTTCATGATCTGTCGCTTTACTAGCCTTCCTCCGCGGGTAAAACGGCGTGTCTTGATAATATTGTGTTTGAACTGGCTGAAACCCTCATTCTATTGTCAACCACGATTCGGCTTCAATGGCTGACGGTCTCTTCAAAGATTTTACTGTAAATCTTCCCTGCTCTAAATTCTTTTATAATCCAGTCTTTCCATTATAATTTTCACCGTCACTGTCATCATTTCCCGTCAGCATGTCTACATGGCTTGCACGTGAACGGTTCGGCTGACCTCTCTGGAGTGGTTACTGATTTTTATCCACCACGGCTCTTTCCCTTCCCAAACCATGAATAGGTACAGTACTGTAAAATGGGCGTCACGAGTTTCTTTTAAAAATATGCGCGGTAGGCGTGTGGCTTGTAACAGTGAGGACTTTGCAGGGGCAGAATTGACCCAGAGTCAGCCCCTACTCCTTATTATTGAATCATTTTACCCTAGATCTATTCTGCCGCGCTCTTATTAGTCTCCGTACCGAGCCCCTAACCCCGTTGTACCCCTCCCCTCCTGTTGTGGTGCATTTATCGATTCGGAGGGCTTGAGATGGGTTTCACCCTCGCCCTCTGCCCTTCCCCCAATTCTATTCTTACATGAACCGTTCGATAAGAGACGAGCTTCCGCGATAGCGGTGCCCGGGACCCCTCTAGACATGCATGCATTTAGCAGCGATGCCCAATAGAAGATTCTCATGGCGTATCTCTGCAGCGCTCCTCATTGGATGCGGAACCGGTGGGTAAAACCCGATTGGTAAAGTAGCATGTGAGGATCAAGTCGAAGGCGCTCGCATGTCATATCCCGCAAGGTGAAATCCGTGTTCACGGGAAAGAGAGGTCATTTTTTAGAGTCAGATGTCACACAAATAAGTACGTGTTACATAAGAGCATACTTTGGGGCTGGCTGTTGTATCTTTCGTGGCATTGGATTGACTTATTCTCGACTTGTGCGAATTGAGATCATCCGCAGCCAAAGCCTTCTCACTAATGAGGTCTATCTCTTTGTAGGCATGATCTCTCAGCATTATTTGCTCTTCGGTAACGGTAAGTGTGGTTGAGCTTTGCAGTTCCTGTCGCCGAATTTGGCAAGTATCAAGCCTCACCGGGACCGGCTAATACGAGCTGGCCCATGGTGGCTCAGCATAACGTTTAGTAAGCGGCCTATAGCTGTGTAATTTTAGTTACCGAGAAGTTTGAGATGCTTACGAGCGGGTAAGATGGTGGGGTGAACGAAATATGGCCAAGTGTGGTACGCTGGTCCCTACTCTCGGGTCTCCCAACGCTAAACAGACCTCCGACCGTAGGGCCTCCCTCAAACCCATGGATACCCAAGAGCCGTAAATACTTTGCAACCTACGTTATCTTAATTTTAGTTCATCTCCCACCTTCAAACCTCCTTCAGTTCCGTTAAGCCTCTATATTAACTCAACCAACTTCTATATCATCAACTTCATTGCACCATCTCATGCACCGATATCACTATGGCGACAGCAAGCGTGATCAATACTCGAAAGATGAGGTATACCGGCGGTGCAATTGCTGCATTGAAAGCTAGTAACCTCCACACTCTCGCCGGTGTCAATGCAACGCACAGTAATATCGACAATGAGGCTTTCTTCAATCGAAGTTGGAGCAAAAGTCGGTACAATCCACATCCTCCGAGTCTTGCAGATCAACCACGCCAGATTGGAAATTATCCTCTTACATCTGAGCTTGCCTCCTGGGTCGTTGATGCTTTCATCAACTACAAGCCGACTGATGAAGTCTTGGATCTTGTAAGGCCTTTTGCGACTGAGCTCAACGAGCTCGTCGAGAAAGAGAATGCCAATGGCACAGGTTTCCATGACTTGAACGTTGTCGAATTGACATATCAAGTCAGCCTTGAAATCGGTGGTGCCCTATTGATCGCGGCCACCAAGAATGGAAATCCTGTCGACTTGAAAGTCGAGCTTCATTCATCGCGAGCCGGTCGAGATGATCACTTAGTCTCTTGGGGAAAACTACTGACGGGCTTGGAGTGCAATCCGCCCATCATAGCCCAATTCCCATTATATCTCATGATGTGCCAGTCCTTTGGTTTTGAGACCGATTCGTCTCAAGAAGATTATGTCTACTCAGCTCTGACAGGCGTTGACTGGGCCAAGGGCAAAAATGTCTACAGCGAAAGGTTTGGGGCGTTTGAGCAACTAGCACACGCTGTTGTTCCACAACTTGACGACAAACTTTCTGGACAAGACCGATCTTTTTGGCGCATTGCTCTTGCCTACCTTGGTGCCATGAACGACTGCGAAAATGCCAAAAAATTTACAACACCAAAGACCGCAGCTATCACGCATGATCTCGATCATGACCTTGTCATCGCTGCTCGCGCCTTCGATACGATCGGTTCAGCTTTCATGTGCAGCGATGGTGCAGCATTTCTAGACAATGCTGGAATGGATTCCCTTATCGGAACCGGTCTGGTCAACGATGTCATGGATCTCCCAACTGATATCAAGACTGGAGAGACCCGTAACTTACTGCGTTTATTATACCCAGGTGGCCTCAATATTGATCAATCTATGCAAACGATGTCGACGATCTTATCCGGTATGCTTTGCGAGTTGTTCCGCGGACACAAGCGCGCCCGCTTCGAGAATAGAGAGGACGGTCGAATCGCTGCCACATCGCCTGCTTATAGCTTCAGCCGAGCTCGTCATCGGCGTATCTTTGAAACCCTAGAGGCTTATACCAGCAAGTACCCGTCATTTTGGGACTGGACCTGGGATATCTACTACGGCGCCAAGGCACAAGTTACTGACGCTGGTCTGCGCGAGTCGCTTCTTGGTGCAGTGAAGAGAGCTCGCACTCAAGACGCCCTCCCAGGGTCTCCTCGGAGCAAGTTCTACGACATTTATTTTGACATGATTGAAAATGGAAAGGCTCAAATGCTGGAGAGGAAGCCACTCGGGGTGGATGAGAACTTAGCGCAGGTGATTCGTGACCTGCACAGCCTGTGGCATGATCAGCTACTTGCTGAAGACAAGAAGCCTGGCTGGGGTAAGGACTTTGATGAACAGTCTGACATACTCTTGGGCAAGGCTGGACACATTATGGGCGACAAAGGAGGCATTTCAGATGGACTGTATAAATTCGCCATTGCTTATGGGCGATTGAGCATGTCATTGCCATACATTGCTTACCACACCGTGGATGCTATTATCATGACGTTTGGAACTGCTTCATAGGAGAATAAATTGGGTGGCGTTAGATAAGTGTGATGATAGAAGAATGAGAGCACGATTTCAGTTATTTGAGCCATGAGCCTGTGTATATGTAAGGGCTTTGACATTTAAGGACCCAGGTATTTGACTTTGTTAGTTCTCGGCAGTTTTTGATTCATTGGGGAGTTAGACCCGTACCGTTAGTGACCATTCCAATCCGCCTGCATTCATTTAGCGAAATGAATCCGACCTACGCGTTCAGTTCATGGGAGATTGGCCGCTGAATGCCGTCAACTACAGGGGCGAGCTCGCTAAATTCTAGCGAACCCCTTTTCCAGCAAGAAAGGGATATCTACCTAGGTTACGAAGGGCACAGAAATCTCTACTCCGCCAGACAACATATCCCTCCGACGCTGTCAAAAGAGCCGCCTTCTATAAATCCGAAGCTAGTATTTCATAGTCCCATAACTGGATCTTGGGGGCGCTCGTGGAAAACTCCGCCACATATACGACGAAAGACGAGGAGCTAATAAGAGTCAAGCCAGCGAACAAAGCAGAAAGATTCAGCGTTCCCCCAGAATGCAGAACCCAGGATGCAGCAACAACAAATTTTCAGATATCCCGTCATTATCAATCACCTAGACACCGGTGTTGAATTTGTGGCGTCTTCAATTCCGAGGATGTCCAAACAGTCTTTCGGTCTGCAGTCAAGTGGCAAGATCGACAGCGGGGTGGTGGCAGAGCAGAGCCAAATCTCTTGGTATTTCTTCGAAGACATGCGAATAGAAAGCCTCGGTATGTCAATGTCACGATGATCGCGCTTGGCGGATGGGGAAGCGTCTAAATGGCGGCTGATCTGCTATTCTTGGCTCCTTATTGCGGAAGGTGCCGCCTATCTTGGCGATAACACAAGTGAGCTTGTCAACTTTAGATTCTTGGTAAGTTGAAAGATTGGAGAACCTTGACCCCGCATATCTCTTGGTGTGATTGCCGTGCTGAAGCATGCCATAGTAATGATGCATCGATGGGGATGCTCTCTGTGAGGAGGTGCAGTAGTCTGCGTCTCTCGTGATGATCTCTAGGCTGGGCATGTGGTATATAAAAACGGGCGCTCTTTCTCTTTCAAAATTCAGATTTGCTTTTCTCACGTTTCCAATCTAGGTGTACCCGTCTCAATCATGATGTTCTCCCGGGTCTTTCTTTCCGCCATTACGGCAGCGGTCCTGGCGGTCGCTGCACCAGTTGCCCAAATCCTCCAGGCTGCAGATGGTGCAGAAATAATTCCAGACAACTGGATTGTCGTAATGAAAGATGGATTATCTGATGCATCTTTTTTGTCGCATCTGGCTGGCCGAGACTCCAACGTCGTCTCTGCGACCAAGTCAACATTCAACCTTGGCTCATTCAAAGGATACAGCGGAATTTTCAGCCAGTCGCTCTTGGACTTGATTGCAACAAGTATAGATGCAAGTTATCTCTTGTTACCTTCTCTCACGCCTACTGACGTCAATGACCAGATTGCCTACATCGAACCCGACACCAAGGTGAAAACCTCCGCGTTGACAACACAATCCAATGCCCCCTGGGGTCTCGGCCGAATCTCACACCGAGAGCCAGGCTCCACCGACTACATCTATGACGACTCAGCCGGCTCTGGAACCTTTTCTTACATCATCGACACCGGTATCTACACGCAACACACCGAATTCGAAGACCGCGCCACATTTGGCGCCAACTTCGCTGGTGATGGCGAGGACTTTGACGGGAACGGCCACGGCACTCACGTTTCCGGTACAATCGGCTCCCGCGCATACGGCGTTGCCAAGAAGACGAATTTGATCGGAGTCAAGGTATTAGATGCCAGCGGCAGTGGAGCAAACTCTGGGGTCATTTCTGGGATCGAATGGGCTGTCAACGATGCTAAGTCTAAAGGCCGTATTGGCAGAGCTCTGGCGAATATGTCTTTGGGTGGGGTTCTCAACAAAGCAACCAACCAAGCCGTGGCAGCTGCCGTGAAGGCCGGCCTTTTTATGGGAATTGCAGCCGGTAACGATGGGCTCCCAGCTGCGTTGTTCTCACCTGCTAGTGAGAAGACCGCATGCACAGTGGGTGCGACAGACAAGACTGATGCTAGAGCTTCCTACTCTAACTTTGGATCTGTGGTCGATATCTTTGCCCCGGGATCGGAGATTCTGTCGACTTGGATTGATGGACCAGATGATACTAACACAATTTCGGGCACGTCAATGGCGACACCACATGTTATTGGCCTTGGGGCGTATTTGATCGGTCTCGAGGGGGCTAGTCAGCCGCAGGCGCTCTGCGAGAGGATTAGACAATTGGCTACAGCTGATGCTTTGTCTGGGGTCGGTGGGCTTAGTTCTGACGGGTTGATACCAGGTGAGATGAGAATCTAACTCTAGAAATGATTCATTGCTAATATGTTACGCAAGGACTTCTTGGCACTCCCAACCTACTGGCTTATAATGGGAATGGAGCATAAGTTATGCGGATTGATGAATCATGAATTGAATGTATATATGAAGCACAAAGTTGAGATTGTTGTATCTTTGATAAGGACAAATGATCTTCTTAATGGGTACATAGAATAATCGAAAGAAAGCTCAGTAACCGACAAAGCTTATGTCGCTCACTATTCTGTCGCCTGAAGAGCCTCCGGGGTTGATTAAAACAGAGACCGAAATGCTCCCCACAACGTAAGATATTAAATTATGGCAAACATGGACTTCAAATCGACTAGTGCCAGAATGAGGTGTGTTACAACGCCTGAAGCAGAATATTCCCAAGTACAGTCCCAGCATATTGTGTCACGACCCACGCCGCTAAACCCCCTGTAGAAAGTGAAAAATAGTTAGATTTGACATAAGAGAGATTGATGTTTACTTCTCGAGAAATTCCAAATGAATACACTTGATCACCAACAGGTCCCTGGGTTCAAAGATTCTTCCACCATGTCTTGATCTCATCGACAGTCTCTTCGAAGAACTCACCAATTTCATACCAAACGCCTATTCTGGGTTAGCCAGGGCCTGCAGGTTGTATTAATGTTTCTTATCCCGACCTACCTGTCTTTTTTCGCTCTCCTTTCTCAATGAGATCCTTTAATTGCTGCCTCAGCACCTCCATCTCTCTTTCTTTTCTCTCACTTTCCTCCGGATCAAATGAATTAGCATCTCTGTAATCCTGCCATTCCTTCTCGCGTCTCGCATAATCCGCAGCTCGCTCAGCCAACTCCTCTTGAATTTTCTTCATCTCCGTATCCCTCTCTTCCTTCAAATTCTCCAAGCTCGCCTGCAAGTCCCGCACATCTTTATTCCCCTGGTTGATCTTGTCCTGGAACTCCTTCTGCATCTGAGCAATGGCCTCCACGCTCTCCTCATCTTTCTCGGCAATAGCCTTCCGCATATCGGCCTCCAATATCTTCATCTCCTGCTGATGTTTCTTGCGCTGTTCAATCAACTCTCTGTTCAAGGACTGGCCCGCAAGCGTCTCGTCGAGATCGAGACCCTTGTTTACCATGTCATTCTGGATATCAAGGACGATTTTGGTCTGCCGTTTCACAACGGCGCCCACAATGTCCATAGCTGAATTCCGCGTGCCGGAATGCCGTACAACCTGACTCCCTTTCTTCGCCATGTATCCCCAAAATTCATCATTAGATATAAGTTGCTGCTCACGGTCTGCGCCCGTAGCTGGGTCGATGGCGCCCCAGAACGTTGTCGCGAGCGTAACAGCAGGGAAGCATTTAGGGCCACAGAGTTCCTTGAACATGGTTAGATTACGCATCTGGGTGCCCCCCATGCGAGGGTCTGTGATGCGATGCAAGTAGATGATGCCGGAAAGCTTTATCTTATTAGTGTATGTCACTGCCATCCAGCCGGCGATATCTCGTAGGACGTCGGTGTCTTTTCGTTTGGTGTCGTCAAAACCTGGGGTGTCAATTAGGTGGACGCGTATGTGCGAGTTCCACATGAAAGAGAAGTCTTCTACTTCCATTGTGCCTGTATAGTTTCTGGTTAGCAATCTTCAAAAAAATTAAATATTAGAGGAACTTTACATGACATGAGATTGTGGCCGATTATAACGGATTTCTTAGTGCAGAGGGAAATGAAAGAGCTTTTGCCAGCACCAGTCACGCCCATCACCGCAATGTAAACTTCTTCAATTCTGTCCAAGAACGATTATTAGCTATAACCAACTTTTAAAGCTAGTTCTGCTACCTACCCCTTTTTAGAACTTCCTGCACCGATTTTGGAGAGCAAGCCGGAGGGCTTCTTGGAGGTGTGGTTCTGATAGTCGGAGTGGGGTGGCGCATAATGGGGTGAAGGTCCATTCCAGCTCTGAGCTGGCGATGAATCCACTTTAGATCCTATTGGCCTTGGAGTTTGACTCATGTATGGACTTCCGTTATTACCGCTTCCAAATGGATTTTGAGACGGAAGTGTCTCCCGCATACGGTCCATTTCATATGGCTTTGACTGTTCTTGATATGCCACTTGCGGACCATAATTCGGGGCCTCCGTTGGAATCTTTCCAGAGACCTGCTGGAGATCTGGAACCTGGTGTTGTGATCTAGTTGCGTTCTGATCTGTAATTTGGGCTTGGTTCCCAGGATTTCCCGCGGGAAACAATTGGGTTACATTTTGTGGATTTTGAGTCGGTGTGGATGATTCATCAAAAGGAAGTCTATCGGCTGGACTCTGTGAATTTAGGTCGGCTTCTAGAGTGTAAGGCGGAGCGGGAGCGGGGCTGTTCGTTGATTGAACCATGTCTGTCAATGCTTTGGATACGATGTGCGATTAAAAGAAATGTCCTGAATGTCAAAAGTCTTGATCAAGAAGGGACCAGGCTGGTTGGTATTATAACATTTGAGTTTAGTGGACAACTCAGCTGTATAAAAGGCTATTTCTAAGACTTCAGCAAGATGACATTCTGCACTTCTGTTACAGATTGATGCGGTCTAGAATGGTCCAGCCTCATGAGTCAAAACACTTATTTTGGGATGGGACGGAGAAAGCCTCGCCCAGAATCAAAATATTGGCAATCTGGACGCCCATGAAAAGAAAATTAATTCTTTCTAAAACACAAATGTATAGTTTCAAAGAGCGATGGTGGGGTGGGGTTAACAGTTAGAGGTTTGCCAAGAATGAGGCGGCCTCAGCTGAACAGTGTGGCGGCTGAGTAGAACTGGAACATAGTTTCTAGACCACTTGCGGGCTGCAAGGCTGGAGCTTTCCGACATTCGGCTGGTTTATTGGTTCCCGGAAAAGGGAATCTCGAGCGATATCTGTGCCACAATGGACTTTGTTCGGCAACCCGGATGGCGATCAGGCAGGATTTGCAAAAAAGCCTTGGAATGCAGTGGCCCAGGTTATAGATTTAAGACGTGAGCCAAAAATAAACCCCAAGGTGTGGCTGGAGCCTGGCTCCAAGATCGATAGCCTATCCTCTGACCTCTGCTTCGTAAGTAGGCAGATAAAGCTCGTCGTTGAGAACCAAGTTTGCCAGTAACTGGATAACACAGGCTAAGATCGGTCTTTAAAATCCTAGTAGCTCTGACTGAACCAGCTAAGGTCTTCAAAATGGGGTCATTGCTGACAGAACCGGTCGTTATCGCGCTCATGGGAGCAACTGGCACTGGAAAAAGCACCTTCGTAAACCTAGTAACAGGAAAGGAGGACGCAAAGGTTGCTCACGGGCTTCACTCGGGTAGATCCCCCAGCCCCTTCCTACGAATATCCCCATTGACGAATATAAGGAACTTCTGCTGTAGCCTCGTATAATTTCACATACCGGTCACGAAATTTCATCATAATCGATACTCCCGGCTTCGACGACAGCCGCCTCTCTGATCGAGAAATTCTGCGAATCTTGGTCACATACCTAACGACTACATTTATGACTGGCCAGAAGCTTTCAGGAATTCTCTATTTCCACCGTATCACTGATCCCCGCATGCAAGGTTCCGCACTTTCCAACCTGCAAACATTCAAACTGCTGTGCGGACCCGATTGTTTCAAAAACATTCTACTTGGGACTTCCTTCTGGGGCAGCGTAGCAGAAGAGACAGGAATCAAAAGAGAGCGGGAATTACTGCAACAGAAGGAGTTCTGGGGTGGGATGATCAACCGCGGATCGCGGGCGGTCAGGATTCCCGAAACACAAGCCAGAGCAAGGGAGTTAGTCGGCCAATTTGCTGGCAACAAGCCCGAAATATTGAAAACTCAGCGAGAGACCGTACTTGAAGGAAAGACTTTTGAACACACAGCTGCAAGTCAGCAATTACGCAGCGAGGAAGATCTAAGACGGCAAGAGAAAGAAAACATGCGGCAGATGGAGGAGCAAGCTGCAAAATATAATAACGAAATCAAAGAACGCGTGAGGAAAGCCGAGGAAGAAGCTTACAAGAAGAGGCAGGAGAATGCTCGCAAGATAGCTCTGCAAGAAGCCGAACAAAAACGCCTGCAAGCCGAGCATCAAGCCGAAGAAAGGAAACGGAAAGAAGCAGAAGCGGCAGCAAAGGCCGAGAATGAACGACTTGAACGAGAGGCAGCCGCACTTGCCGAACGCATGGAACAGCTGAAGATTGAGAGGGTCAACTATGAGAGAAGGAAGAAAATGGAGAGGCATCTAGAGAAAGTTATGACTAGCTTTCAGGTACTGGCGGCTGCGAAAGAGGCAAATAAGATCATGGTAAACTTCAGGGAATTCTCCGAGGCCTACAATTCGTTTTGCAATAACTGTTTTGCAACGCTGGGAGATGGTGTGAGATATAGTAAGTGACCTCAAAGCTCTACCGGGACTTTGACTGATAGAAACAGAATGTGCGATCTGCAATGATGGCGATTTCGATTTGTGTGCGACTTGCCATTCTGCGCTTGGTGTTTATTGCGATGACAAGAGTCATTTTAGTTCTATGAAGAAGACTGATGCGGTACTAGATGGCAACGGAGGTTGTAATCGCGTCAAAGCTCCGTATCCAGTTGGCAAGATACTGTTATGTAATCGATGTTCTGAGCCGTGTGGATCTGTTTACTTGCGTAAGTCCTGCTTCTATCCCTCAGAAACGCGGACGCTGAATGCGATAATAGACTGCTGCTGGTGCTGTAATGATGAATTCGATATGTGCATCTCATGTGCTTTGAAATACAAAACATGCTACAAGTCTTGGTCGCTCAGTGGGCATCCGCTCGATGTTTGCTCGAGATATGTCGAGTAAGAGATTTCGTAATTAATCATACAAGCAAATAAAACCATCTTCTCGGAAACATTTTCAGAGGTCATCAAGGAGTCAAATCAGAACATACAATGAAACACGCATGCGAAATCTCAAATATTTGATAATCTCTAGAGTTGGCACCTGGATAACGACGAAACTACTGAGCCCCGGATCGAAGTTCCTAGTCACCCCAGAGGGTAGTTCTAAATAATCGTATATTCTGCATAAGTATGCGCGGCGGCTATATTACACGCAGCAGTATGCATGCAAGCCGCAAGATGTCGTTAAAAGCGTGGACTGTTCCACCCCGCCAAATGATTCCGAATGCTACCAACGCCATGTAAATGCATAAATGCAGACTTTTGGGTATCCAACCAGTGCTTAAAGAGTAAAATCAAAGTCTTTGAACGCCGCCTTGAATGCTTGGATGTCTTGTTTCTCTTCGTCTTCCGTCTGGGCGCAATCCTTCCATTGCTGCCTGTCCTGCAAGGACAGCAACTTTGCTAGTACGATTCGACCAAATTGCAACGAGAATCTAATTGAAGAGTCGAAGGGTAGAGTAATGCATTTTGTGCTTCCTTCGGGCTCTTCGTCACTGGGTGGCGTCCAGATCCACGCCCGAAAGAAGTCTCCTGCATTTTGACCGATGCCAGGATCTCGGGTCTCAAAGGCCGGGTACTTGAGATTTTCGGCTTCGACTCGAAATGCAGCTTCGACGAGGCCTTTGCGAATCATATCCTCAGGCATTGCGACGAACTGCCAGTGTGTGTGGACACCGTTTCCTAGGCTGATTTCATAAGTCACAGCACCCAATTTGTTGTTACTTCGTTCGGAAATAAGTGATTGCAAGGCTCCCTTGAACTTGTTCATTTCGGCGAACGTCCTTTCTCTTGAATTGTCTTCTTCTGGGATCAATGCAATTGTTGGAGAGTGCGTAAGTGGTATAATTAAGGCGTGAGTGGGGAAATTGATGCCAGCAGCAGCATATGTGTCGGATGTGGTTAACGGCCCTTTGGGAAGGGTGAGATAAGCGTCATCACCAATCGAGGAAATAAGATGTGTAGCAAGATTTGGATTGGATAAACAGAAAAAACATTCGGCTGGCGTTGGAGGGCCCCGCCTCTCATTTCTGAAACCTTTGCCTCTCTTGTGTCGATGGCCGTTGCGATCATGATCTCCATACCTAGAGTAGGGATCGGCATCGAGAGCCGGTCGCTTTCTTGGATTCGGTCTCGAAATGAAGGGTGAAGCTGTAGCACCTGGTGGCAATGGAGCCGAGGGGTCGACGGATGCTGGAAGACCAAACGCGTATAAAGCCTTCTGTTTAGATGGGTTTCCATGTGCAGCTAGGGAGATAAAGCGAGTTATTGGCCTGGCATCAGGTGAATCTTGCGTTGGGTTATGGAAAAACGGTTCTCTTTCGAAGAATTCCAACGACGACGAGAAGTGGTAGCGAGGTTTGAGAGCAGCGCAGAGATCGGCAATGTGGTCGTGGCCTTCGATTTCTGTGGCTCCATCGGGCAATGGGACCTTAGAACCAGTTCTGATCAAAGATGGCCATGAGGTAGTAAGAAGTATATCTGTAGTATGTGCACCTTGAAGAGCCTTGGCGTCGCCGACAGTATGAAATGGTAGATGTTGCTCCTTGGACATGCCCCCCACTATACTTTGATCGAGCTGCCCTCCCAGTGTAACAATCTTTATACCCTCCGAAGTCTTTGTAGTGCTTCGTTTTCCGAGGAAGTGGAGATTTGGACAGATCTACTAATGAATTAGTCCGAGCTTCAATGTACACTCAAGTGAATCCAGCATCACCTCTTCATCTTTCTCGATCTTTTCAATAATGCGCTGGGGAAGAGGCGTTGTGCCAACTGTGAAGTATGTGGGGAAAGGAACGGCGATTTTGTTCGAGAGGAGGTCCGAGACGGCATCATTGTCTTCCGCGAATAAGTTTCCAGAGACTATGGCAAATGCGAAGCTATTCTTGGCATGTAAAGTCGAGAGTTTAGTGAATACTGGTTGGAGTTGGCCATTGACATCCCCAAGGACGATTCTGTTTTGAGCTATGAGTCTGGGTTCGAGAACAATATTTGGGTTGAGATGCTGGGAAAGTAATAAATCAGACACTTACATCTTCGAAGCCATCTCCAAGTAGCTAGGGAGCTTGAAGAAGCAAAATCAATGGGTCGAGGTTAAAAGTTGGTGGTGTTGATGTTGATGTTAAGATGGTGGAGCTAAAGTAAAGTGAAGGTCGGTCGGGTGCTTTTTCAAGAAGCTCGGGCCTCACCGCCCCGCCTTATCGAATCTATCAGCCTTGCGCTAACCTCTTCGGGATATTCTGCCCGCAGAAATAATTTATCGCAGCTTCAGCGGGAAGTTTTATGAAAAGCTTCAAGAGCTGATGGAATACGCTCCACGCCTTCAACATGCCGGCCACGAATTCAGGGAGGATTATCAAGTCCCGGAAGGTCAAGAAGGGTACTGCCCATCAGAAAAATCACCGATGGGAATCCTTCACTACGAAAATATCGAAACTGAACTCCCTCGACCCCATCCGAAGAGTTCGCCGCCATGATATCGACGCCGAAGATCTCTCTGCCACGACGTCCTACTTCAAATCCGGCCTGGAAAAATGGCAGGATCTCAATATGTCCGAGGGGTTTGGAGTCTTCCTACACGAAGTGCAGTCAATGTGCGACAGTCTACCTCAGATTATACATTTCGAAGACAACATTATGGGACTATTGGTTGCATATTTGGAGAAACGGGAGCGCGAGTCCTTGGAGCCTCTGTTGGAGTTGGTGACAGATTTTGCACACGATCTGGGCGCTCGATTCGAGAAACATTATCAGAAAATATTAGAACTCGTTACCGCTATCGCAGGCACACCCCAGGATGTCGAGGTCATTGAGTGGAGTTTTACATGCCTAGCATTTATGTTCAAGTACTTATCCAAGCTTCTGGTGCCGGATCTTAGGCCAACGTACGACTTAATGGCCCCTCTACTTGGGAAACACCGCCAACAACCGCATATCGCGAGGTTCGCTGCCGAGGCTATGAGTTTCTTGATTAAAAAGGCCGGAGCCCCAGCACAGAGAGAAAAGGCCCTTCCTTTGATCGTGGGTTACGCCAAAAGAGATCTTAAAGGTCTTGTTGGAACCAAAGAGTTCGGGCTCTACTATCATGGGATAATGACCTTGTTCGCTGAAGCAATGAAGGGGAACGGCTTGAATTTACATACCTCTGCGGCTACAATTTTTGAGTCCTTGATTTCAAGTCTGGATGATGAAGACTTTAATTCGAAAGAACCATCTGCATGGATGAATGTCATTCTCGGCGTGCTAACAAGTAGCATTCATCATACCAGCTCGGATACATTCAAAGATATTCTAGAGGTTGTGGTTCGGCAAGCAAATGCCACCTCCGAAGCATTCCAGATGTCTAAAGCAAAAGCCGACCTTGGACGTCTCCTTATACTTTCTCGGGCAATGGGCATCGTATCCGGAGTCAGGAAAGGGAGCCGAATTGCAGACTGGCCTTCTCTTCTTGAAGCAATGTCAAACACTCTGCGTATCCTTTCAAAGAACGTTAAGGCGGTCACCAAACTTGATACGGAAGTGGACATCTGGAGTTCTCTCATACTCAGTGTTTCCATAATTCTTCAATATGTCCCAATGGACGCCATGATCCGGTTCATCTCTCCATTCATGGATTCCCTAACAAAAGACCCGTTGGCGAAATGGTTCTTGACTTTCTCCTCTTACTTATCAGAGGCCGAGCCAGAGAGATTTCGCACCATAGCCTTGCCATACTTTCAAAGGTAAGCGTGCCTTCCCATGTGTCTATTTCTATTGTTAATTCAACCCGATAGATTCGTCATTTCACATTGGTCGGATGCAGATAACGGGGATACGCTCTCTGTTTTGCTTCCAAAAATGGTGTCTTCTGGGGTTCTACCTACCCCCCACGGCAAAGAAGGATTTAATTTGCCTCAGTCCTGGCAAGATCAGATTGTCAGCAAATTCGAGAAACTTGAAGTTTCACCATTCCCTGAGCAAGCTTCCCCAGCGATCCATGACCGTAGTCCAGCAACTTGGCATGATCGATGCCTACCCAAATACAATGCCCTCTTGGAGGTTCTAGCGTCAACGATAGTCCACCCCTCGACAAATGCTAGGATATCAGAGATCTTACTTAGAAAGTTAAAGCTCGCCCTCCGCCCATCGTCCTCTCTTGCGCCAGAAGAAGCGAACTTTATTGTTGGCCGAGGATTTAGTGCATTTTCAAGAATGAGCAAGGGAGCTGGTGAGATTGACAGAGCACTTGAACCGCTATTGCGGGCTGCTGCTCCAAGATATGCTCGTTTGCCCAATTTCCTGGAGGCATTACTGGATTATGAAGCAAGCCTCAAGATATCACCTGCGCCTAAGGCCGCTCCAGCTTCAAAAGACACGGATTCTAATGTCGATGGAGATCTGCTCATCAATTCATTGGTAGCTAATCTATCGACTAGCTCTCGTGAGCTAAGGCTTCTTTCCCTACGTCTTCTAGATCACATTTATACAACAGATCAAGGCTCAACGTCTGAGGCGTTATCTATCATGATTATGGTGGAGCAGACTCCATTAGATTTACAAACTGCTCGCTCTGCCTCAATGCATATCCGCAAAGTGGCCAGCTTGTACACACACCAGCCCTCATCTTCATGGTTAAAGCAAGCAATTCCATCCTTCTGTTTCGGAATGTTGACCGTCAAATTCGCCCAGCTCTGGGAAGATGCATGTGCGGCTTTAAAGCAAATCTCGGAATCCAAAGAGGGAGAAGAAGCTGTAGCCAGGCTTGCTTTCGAATGGTTGGAGACTCCTTCGGCGATATGGGATGGCTCGGCTCGAAGCGTCGAGCAGTCGCGTAACAATGGTCTGACCGATTTCGAATGTTCGAACCTGATGGAGCTAGATCAGCTCGCAAAAGACGCTGATGCTGAAGTTGTTAATGCCCGAGATACTATGCTTAATAAATTTGAGGAAGCCCAGAAGTTGGTGGCGGATCGGCCAGCCTCTGCTAGAGCACAGGCGCTTCGAGTGCTGGCTGTATCGCCAACCATAGCTGAGAAGCGGTCACGACAGCTTGTACCAATGTTTCTTTCCTGGGCCATTAAGCAAGGTGACGAAGCCGACCCTGCTGATGGTAACGAGCCAGTCCCTAGTGGCTGGACAAGAAAAGACCAGAAATCGCAGCTCGACTTGTTTGGCCTCTTCACGAACCCTAGGTCGCTATTCAGAACAGCTGAGGTGCACAGCGCTCTCTTACAACTCCTTGCGAATGGCGATATCGAAATACAAAAATCTGCTCTCAAGGCGATCTTCACCTGGAAAAATGGAAGCATCAAACCGTATGAGGAGAATCTACTCAATCTTCTCGACGAACAAAGATTCAAGGACGAAATCACGATTTTGCTACAAGGCCAGACTTTAGTTCAACCAGAGCACCGCGAAGCGCTTATGCCCGTTCTTCTCCGAATCCTATATGGCCGGTCCATCTCCAGAAAGGGTTCAGCAAGTGGCCGACAGGGGATGGAAGCCCGCAGACTCATGGTTCTCCGACGCCTTAATATTCGCGATATTGAAGCTTTCTTGGATATTGCGCTTGGCGAGCTTAATGGCATCGGTCTCCTTGAGAACGGCATTGTGCAAGAGGCAGTATTCGAAAAGGATCTACTGAGCGTGAGGAAACAAGTTGGTGTGACCAATATGCTTGAGGGCGTTCTGAAAGAACTGGGCACCAAAGTCGTGCCCTTTGCGGATAAGCTGGCCCAAGCTGTGTTGTATTGCACAATTTTCAGCTCTCGACAATTACAAGATGACGCCGAGGATATCGAGGAAGCAAGTAACCAAGTTACCCAAATTTCGCTGCTAAAGGTTGTTCGTCAGACAGGCTTGAAATGCTTGATCCTCTTATTCGCAAATGCCACAAATTTCAACTGGTCTCAATATATCAACATCATCATCAAAGACATTGTTGGACCTCGGTTGGAGAATCTCCCAATCGAGACCGCCCAAAGCGTCTCCGGTATGCTTCGACTTCTTTCGACATGGTCCAGTGCTCCCCAAACGGTGCTGTTCCTCGGCAGTCACGCCAAAATCCTATCCAAAGTGGCAGAATGCCTCGCTCCCCAGAAATCAAAAGACGAAGTCAAACTATTCGCTCTTACTATTATGAGGAACATTGTGAAGCTAGCTCGAGACGAAGAAAGCAGCGAGATTCATGAGAAAGTGAAGTCTGAGTTGCTTTCGCCCAACATGGATCACTTCTTAACTCAAATCGGCGGGGTTCTTCGAGGTCAACATGATCTTAGCAAAGATCTGCTCGAGTCTTGCGTTGAGACTGTCTCGGAACTGGCACCATTTGTCTCTACGTCAACTCAAGCCCACAACTTGGTGGACGTATCGGTTTTCTTACTGGACCAACCTTCGCGACGGGTCAGTCCTAAGACAAAAGGTGGCCTGCTGCTGGTACTCCAGCATTTTGTTCCGCTTTACGATCTTCAAAATGATGCGGAGTTGAAAGACAAAGTATATGATACTGTGACTTCGCTGTTTGGGTACTTCAAGGACAAAGCTAGTCGGGAAGTGCTGTCCAAAGTACTCATGGTCTACGCCCAGAGTGATCCCGTTATTGAGGATGTCGCCTCCATATGTGTGGATCTCAACTCTTTTGCCGAAGGTCGTCTCGACGAGCCAGATTACGATCGCAGACTGAGAGCTTTCAATGTCATCAATACCCCAAGATATGTCGCGCTCACTGCACGCCAATGGACACCACTGCTGTACAATATGCTCTACTACATTAGACACGACGAAGAGTTTGGAATACTGTCCTCTAATTCATCGGACGGTATCTGTCAATTCATCGACACAGCAGGCAAAGCAGAGGGAGAGTCCGAACAAGTCGCATTCAAAAACATGCTCTCGACGATCCTTCTACCAGCACTATTCGCAGGCGCCCGAGAGCCTTCCGAAGTCATCCGACGCGAATACCTGAAAGTGATGGCTCACCTAATTCGCACCTTCCCGACCTGGTCTGAGGTCAGCGACATGCACAGTCTTCTTGCTGGTGAAGATGAGCTGGAGTCTTCTTTCTTCAACAATGTCCTTACAGCCGGCAAAGGCAGACAATCAAGTGCTCTTGGGCAGCTTTCAGCCGCTTCGGAGAGGGGGGAGCTCAGTGGCAAGAATGTCAGCCATTTCTTGATTCCTGTTATTGAGCACTTCATTTTCGACCGTGCTGAGGGCAATGAGGCGCACGGCTTGGCTGCTGAGGCTACGATTACCGTTGGAATACTTTCCTCTTCGTTGGAATGGCCTCAATGCCGAGCCATGCTTCGGCGATTTATTGGATATGTAGAAGCAAAGCCGGAACTTGAGAAGCAGATTATTCGTTTGCTGGGCAAGGTAATAGATGCTCTCGCCTCAGCTGCGCATATCCCGGAAACCGCCAACGATGCAGTTGATGAAGTCCCAATAAAGAAATCGAGATTGGCTCGAACAATGCCCAAACATCTCAAACTAGCAGATGATCTCACTACGAACATTTTACCTCCTCTCACCAAGTACCTTCACCACAAGGACGAGTCTACAGTCAGTCTGCGCGTACCAGTCGCAGTGATCATTGTTCGGCTCTTGAAGCTTCTTCCCCAGGAGCAATTGACGGAGCGTCTGCCAGCTGTCTTGACCGATATCTGCCACATTCTCAGAAGCAAAGCCCAAGAATCAAGAGACATGACACGAGACACCCTAACCAAAATATGCGTCTTGCTTGGCCCATCTTGCTTTGGATTCGTGCTCAAGGAACTCCGCGGAGCATTAGCTAGAGGGTACCAACTTCACGTACTGTCGTATACCATGCACTCAATTCTCGTCGCCACAACCCCCGAATATGCACCTGGTGATTTAGACTACTGCCTCCCCTCGATCGTTGCGATCATTATGGATGATATCTTTGGCGCTACGGGCCAAGAAAAGGACGCCGAAGAGTATGTGAGCAAGATGAAGGAAGTGAAGAGCAGCAAGAGTCAAGACTCTATGGAACTAATTGCCAAAACCGCTACTCTGAGTCGATTGACAGACTTAGTACGACCGATTCAAGTTTTGCTAAAAGAAAAACTCAATTTGAAGATGGTTCGCAAGATCGATGAGCTGCTCAACAGGATTAGTAGTGGTCTACTCAAGAATTCTGCGGCGCAGAGCAGAGACAGTCTTATCTTCTGCTACGAAGTAATACAAGATGTGTACAACGCGGATAAACCGGAGCAGAAGTCCAAGATGGATTACAGACTGAAGCGATACCTGGTCCAGAAAGGCGCTAAGAAGAGTGGCGAGCGAGGTAGCACGACTATATACACCTACAAACTCGTCCGATTTGCTTTCGATGTTCTGCGAGCTGTGCTCAAGAAATACGACAATCTCCGCACATCAGCCAACCTCGCCGGCTTTATACCAATTCTTGGAGATGCAGTTGTGCAAGCAGAGGAAGAAGTCAAAGTTTCAGCTTTCCGACTTTTGGCTACTATTATCAAGGTGCCGTTGAAAGTCGCGAGTGATGGGACAAACTTGTACAGAATTGCTGCAGCGGAAGCCACGAGGAGCATTTCGGGTTCTTCGACGACTACATCTGATATTGCTCAGGCGTCTCTGAAGCTTCTCTCAGTTGTGCTTCGTGATCGAGCAGACGTTCCTATCAAGGACACAGCCGTTGATGAGCTACTCACTAGGTTGAAGGACGATATGACTGAGCCAGAACGTCGACACGTGACCTTCAACTTCTTGCGGGCAGTGATGGACTCCAAGGTCCAGACTGCTGTGGTATACGATACACTTGACTACGTCGGCACAGTAATGGTCACGAATGACGATAAAGATACTCGAGATCTAGCACGAGGCGCATACTTCCAATTTCTTCGCGATTACCCTCAACAGAAGAACCGCTGGACGAAGCAGCTCGGCTTTATTGTCGCCAATCTGAAGTACGAGCGCGAAGGCGGCCGGCTATCAATCCTCGAGGTCGTTCATCTCCTGCTCTCCAAGTCATCCAACGAGTTCGTCCAAGAAGTATCAGCAACCTGTTTCGTACCCTTAATCTTCGTCCTAGCCAACGACGATAGCGAAAAGTGCCGCATGGCAGCCGGTGAAGTCCTCAAAGAAATATTCAAGAAAGCCGATTCAGAACGCTTGACAACCTTCCTTTCGTTACTGCGATCATGGATCAAGCAAAGCGAAAATACATCTGTCGTCAGACTGGCACTGCAGACCTACGGCTTTTACTACGAGTCCCACGACACCGACGAAACCGATATTCCCCTACTACTCGAAAGTATACTCTCCACCATCGCGACAGCCGAAGATTCAAACTCAGACTGGGAGCAAATATACGCCGCTCTCCAATTAGCAACGATTCTCACACAGAAATTCCCTTCTTCCCTGCTATCATCAACCTCCAAATCCCTCTGGTCCGCAATCCGCCACTGTCTCTCCTTTCCGCATGCCTGGGTCAAACTTTCTGCCGCAAAACTTATCAGCATTTACTTCGCAGACTTCGCGCGCTCTAATATCGAGTCGAAACTCGAAGGCTTGCAGCTAAAGGGCTCAGGCGGTTTAAAGCTCTCCAGCGACGATATATCAGATTTGATTCGGCGAACAGTGCATATTTTCAAAACACCAGGCCTTACTTCCCTGTTAGCAGATGAAGTAGTCAAGAATCTTGTGTTCTTGGGACGTGTAGCGGCTGCCAATGAATTGAAATGGCGAGCTGGTCAAGATGTCGAGGAAGAGGAGGATGAAGAGGAGGCTGAGGGCGGAGAGGAGAAGCAGACAGCGTTGGGTTATTTGTTTGGGCGATTGAGTTTCATACTACGAAAGGAAACGTCGCCTCCGAGAGCTGCGGCGCTGGTTCCCAAGACGTCTGCGCTACAGTTACTACAACATCTCACGAACCAACTCTCGTCCTCCCAACTTCAAACCTCGTTACAAACTATCCTACTCCCCCTCCACAACCTCACCGACGCCTCCATCGCAGCACCTTACTCCACGGACGAATCGTTTCGCACGTCCTATGAAGCGTTGAAGACAGATAGTGAGGAGATAATGGAGAATTTGAAGAGGAAGTTAGGCACGAAAGAGTATACGGAAGCGCTGTTGAGGGTTAGGGAGGGGGTGAGAAAGAGGAGGGAGGAGAGGAGGGGGAAGAGACGCATTGAAGCTGTTAGTATGCCGGAACGGTATGGGGAGGGGAAGAGGAAGAAGGTGGAGAGGAAGAAGGAGAGGAGGAAGGAGAGGGGGAGGGAGCATCAGAGTAAGAGGAATGAGTGGTGATTTGTATCGAAGGATGTTATTTGGAGTTTCTGGGAGGGAAAATTGGGGCATTGTGATGGCGTTGGTAGCATTGCATTGGAGATGTTGTGAATGAGGAGTAGAAATTATGATTCTTTGCCAAATTTCTTCGGCTCTATACTTTTGTACAGTTGTGTTTTCCAACACGATCTTTTTGTACACTCTTTTGTACAACATCCCATCAAAACGCCTCATAATGCCGCTAAATAAACCATATCATAACAATTCGCATTCATCAGAAAGCCCTTCTCCCTAAAACTTCTCCCCCTCCCCAATCCCCATCGTCCCCTGCGCCCCCTTCTCCCTAACATTACTCGTCCCATCCTCCCAAAACTCCACATCCCCATCCTCACTCAACGTCCCCTTCTTAACAATCTGACCCCGTTCCCTCATAATATCCTCAATCGTTAATTTCCTATCGCCAAATATCTATTTCATAATTAGCCTCTTCCTCCTAGACTCATCTCCCACATCCCTCATATCATCTCCTTCACGCTTCAAGTGGGAAGGAAAAAGGCAACATACGTTTAAATGATCACTAATAACATGTCTATTCCTACACTCCGGACACGTAATAAGGACAGAACCGTGATGATACCCTTGTTTCGAGACGCGGTGTGTGGAGCGCGTATTGCAGGGCGTGCAGGTGAAGGTCATTTCGTATTCTGGTTTTGGCGCGGGAGAAGGAGGGGGGACTGTTGTGCGGCGGGGAGGAGGAGTTGGCGAGGGGGTGGACTGTTCTTCGAGGCGTAAGGGAGTGCTGTGGAAGCGTCGTGTTGATAGTAGAGGTTTTGCTGAAAGAGGTTGGATGAAAGGCTGCCGTCGCGCGGGCAGTGTTCTTTGGGTATTTGCGAGCCCGCGGAGGGCGGAGAGGAAGGTTGTGGATTTTGGTGGCATTGTGAGATGGGTTTGATATATGTGAAGAATGAAGATTGAAGATTGTATGTTAAGAAAAAAGATTGAGCTCGAAGATGATGGCGATTTCAATACACCGCCTTGGTGGCAGAAAATGCAGCGATTTCCCAAAGGGGCTTAGTTAGCGTCCACTGATGTTCACGATTAAGGCCGATAACATTCACTTCTCTCTCAACATAAAGCCCCAGCTTGCATCCATTCACCCTCGTTTGTACCTCCGTTTGATCTGCAGATATTCGCATATGGTTTCATTTTCGAGAAGGGCACAAAAAACTTGGCAAGACAGCGCGAAAATGGCACGCACGACAGCCTTGTAGCCACCCCCACCCCGCCTCAGCTACCGTGACCTTCCAGAACCGACGCGTTTGGGATTGTCTTGAGTTATAAAAAGATAATTTGGGACGGGTGTTTGCTGGAGTAGACAGCGGCAGAATGATTTCTGGGAGAGGGAGAGCGAAAATTCGGCCTCCAAGGAGGGTAAGTTCCAAGCATCTCAAATTCACCCCTCCATCGCGGTCCGGTCCGCTGCTTGTCTTTTTTTTTTTACACAAGTACCGAACTTGCACTCGCAGACAACGCCATTTCTGAACACGAGCAACAAGAGCAATCATGGCACATTCTCAGATCTTTGAAGATGCGACGCTGGCTCGTGTTCTACATGAGAGCCAGTTCCCTGAGAGGACGCAGCGTGTAGTTCACCTATTCCCCATCTCCTCGCTTTTATTTTCATATTGCAAGGGGACCTAGCTGACTATTCTCTCACAGCCGATCACAGGCCATGGCGACGCCGATTTCGAGGCAATGTGGGGGATCCTACGAGACGCACTGAAAGAAATCCACGAGAAGAACGCCTCCAAGCTATCATTCGAACAATTATACCGGGCATCATACAAGATCGTGCTCAAGAAGCAGGGTGATCGACTTTATGATGAGGTCAAGAGGTTCGAGGAGGCTTGGTTCGGCGAAGCTGTGATGACTGCCATTCAAAAACTGATCACGGGTAACCTAATCAATATTGCCCTGGGAGCTGTGTCGGGGACGACAGCCAACGAGCGACGACTTCTTGGAGAGGAGTTTCTGGAGGGACTGAAGGCGAGCTGGCAGGATCACATCACTGTTATGAACATGACGACGGATGTCTTGATGTACATGGATAGAGTCTACTGCGCCGACAACCGCAAAGCTTCTATATTCACAACCTCGATGGGCCTATTCCGAGATCATATTTTACGACATCGATTCTCAAATCAGCCCACCTCCGTCGATCTTGTCACATTCGACATTCTAAATGCGGTTATACTTGATCAGATTAGCATGGAGCGTGAGGGAGACGTAATTAATAGACATCTGATTCGATCTTGCATGTACATGCTTGAAGCTCTATACGAAACCGACGAGGAGAATCAGAGCGAGAAGCTCTATTTGACCGTCTTTGAGATCGAGTTCCTCAAGGCAAGCACGCTATTCTACCAGAAGGAATGCCAGTCTCTACTCCGAGAATCAGATGCCAGCTCATGGCTGCGACAAACGAAGAAGCGGTTATTAGAAGAAGAAGATCGTTGCCAAACCACCGTCTCGTCACTCACCACCGCCAAGATTGCGAAAGTTGTCGAGCAAGAGATGATTAGTAGCCATCTCTCAGAGTTCCTAGCCATGGAAGGAAGCGGAATCAAGGCCATGATCGAAAATGATCGTTATGAGGACCTCAAACTCTTGTACCAGCTGATCTCTAGAGTGGATCCCACGAAGGAACCTCTCAAGAACGCGCTCCAGAACCGTGTGGTGGAGCTAGGCAACGAAGTGAACAGAACAATCCTCAATACCGATTTCTCGACTGCCACCGTCGTTGGGGCTGAGGAAGGCGATGCAGCAGAAGGTGGCGATAAGTCTAAGGCCCCTAAGCTGTCAGCAGCCGCGAGACAAACTGCAGCGGCCATCAAATGGGTGGATGAGGTCCTTCAGCTCAAGGACAAGTTCGATGCCATGTGGAAGAATTGCTTAGACGAAGACTTGATTCTGCAAACAGCTCTGACTAAGAGCTTCTCGGACTTTATTAATGGCTTTGCCCGGGGCTCCGAATTTGTCTCGCTCTTTATCGACGACAACCTCAAGCGTGGAATCAAAGGCAAGACGGAGGCTGAAATTGATGTGGTTCTGGACAAAGCCACAACCTTAATTCGATACATTCAAGATAAGGACATGTTTGAGCGATATTACAAGAAGCATCTTGCACGGCGATTACTGCACGGCAAGTCTGAGAGCGCGGACGTGGAGAAGCAGATGATCACTCGAATGAAGCAAGAAATTGGAAACGCTTTCACTACGAAACTGGAAGGCATGTTCAAGGACATGGCATTGTCTGACGACCTTACCAATGGCTACCGAACCCATATTCGAAGTCTTGGCGACATGGACAGAAAGAACATCGAATTGGGTATCAACGTGCTTACCACCAATCACTGGCCTATGGAGTCAATGGGTGGTGCAAATGCGAGAGATGAGAATGGACGGCATTCTTGCAATTGGCCTTCAGAGATCAATACTCTACAAGAATCGTTCAAGGCTTTCTATCTCAAGGAGCGTAATGGCAGAATGTTGACTTGGCTGGGTTTCCTCGGCAATGCAGACATTCGTTGTGTCTTCCCCAAGATTCCAGGAAAGGAAGGTGTTCTTTCCAAGGAGCGACGACACGAGATTAGCGTCCCTACATATGGCATGATCATCCTCATGCTTTTCAACGATCTGCCAGAAGGCGAATCGCTTTCGTTTGAGGAGATTCAAGAACAAACCAACATCCCAACTACCGACCTAACCCGCCAACTGCACTCACTGGCCGTACATCCAAAATGTCGAGTCCTACTAAAGAACCCTGCAAGCAAAGAAGTCCAACCCGGCGATAAATTCTCATACAACTCAAAGTTCACCAGCAAGGCCGTCAAGATCAAGGCACCTGTTATCTCCGGCTCTCTCAACAAGGTCGAAGGCGAAGAAGAGCGTAAAGATACAGAGGAGAGAAACGATGAGCATCGCGGCAATGTCATTGATACTGTCATTGTCCGCATCATGAAGTCAGTCCCTTCCCCGTTCCAATCCCCGAAATAGAAGATTTCTAACCCAATGAATTAGGGCACGCAAAGAACTCTCCCACCAAATGCTCTTCACGGAAGTCATCACCCAGCTTTCTCAACGCTTCAAACCCGACCTCGCCATGATGAAGAGACGGGTCGAATCACTGATCGAGCGTGAATATCTTGAGCGTGTCGAGGATGCTAGTACGCCTACCTACCGCTACCTTGCCTGATCCATCCCTCTGTCACGAGGAGAAAGAGACATGGCAGAGTTGTTTGATATTAGCGTTGTTGTTTTTCTGGAGCATGGACTACACAGCACGATTGGTGGGTTGATCGATGGTTCTCTGGCGAAAATGGATGGGGCTGGTCTGGGGTGGCGTATTTGAAAAGCCTCCATCATTGAAAGACATCTACAGCGAGATTCCACCATGCATAGATAGGCAGGTACTGAGCGAATGAATGAAAATAAAAATTACATCTCAGGGGACGGTTTATTATGAATATTCGTGTGTTTTTGGCACTTGTTGTGTTCTTGAATGCCTTCCGTTTCTTACGCAAGTGCAGCGTCTTTTTATACCGGCAGGAAAGCCGATGCGAGCAGTCCGATTTCTATTTTGACTTTCTAGCATTTCCTACTGTTTGCCATGTCGCGTTGCGGGTCTTGTACCTGGCTAGAGTCCGAGAAAAATGAGCTAAAATCAATGCCGTCACCAACTTCACTCGTGAGGAAAAGCGCAACTACTGTACCAGACCTGAGCTTTTATATATTTCATTCCAGCATTCCTTCATTTTTTTAATTCTGACTTTTGATCCTTCTTTCCACCATTCTCTTGAACATTTTTTCTGTATGTGATGTCGAAAGTCGGAACAGCAAGCAGCTTCAGATTTGCCTTTCGGAACTCGGTAGCCTCGCCTACAAGGCTGACAGCCTCCACAACACCATCAACTCGATTTTCTACAATCTCATCCAACAGGCCTATCCCTTTAATTTCGCGCGTCACAATCAGCAAACACTCCCTCCAACCCCTCCACACATCACCACCTCCCAAAATGACCCTAACAACACGCAGCAAAGCCCACACCCTCACCACCATAACTCCCCCAAACTCCAAACCAACCCTCATAATCCTCGGCACAGGCTGGGCCGGCTGGACGCTCGCCCAAGACCTAGGCAACACCTCCTCACCCCTCACGAAAACTCACAGCATCCTCATCCTCTCCCCAACCCGCACCATGGCTCTCACTCCCCTCTTAGCCTCAGCCGCCTGCTCCATCTTCGATTTCCGCATCGCGGAGGAACCGGTGCGGAGGATGAGTCTGGCGGATGGCGTGCAGAAATACCAGGTTCATGTTACGGGGGTGGATTTTGAGGCGAAGAGCGTTAGGTGTGTGGCTGCTGTGGGGAGTAATGGTGATTCGAGACAACCTGATGGAGAAGGAGGAGGCGAAGGGGAGTTTGAGGTGCGGTATGATAAGTTGGTTTTGGCGCCGGGGAGTGAGACGAATACGTTTGGGACGCCGGGGGTGGAGGAACATTGTTATACGATGAAGAGTATGCGTGATGCGATGCGATTAAGGGAACGCATATTGGATTGTATGGAGTTGGCTTGTTTACCGGTTTATAGTGAGAAGCAGAAGAGGGAAATGTTGCATTTTGCTATTGTGGGTGGTGGGCCGACGGGGGTGGAGCTCGCGGCCGAGATTGATGAGTTGGTGCATGGGCATTTGGGGAAGGTGTATAGGGAGCTTGAGGGGCTGGTTACGGTTAGTGTTTATGATGTGGCGGATCGCATGTTGGGCATGTTTGGGGAGAAGTTGAGTGAGTATGCGATGGAGAAGTTCAGGAAGAGGGATGTTAAGGTTAGGATGGGCAGGCATATTGAGGGTGTGGAGAAGGGGGTGTTGAAGATTAAGGAGGATGGGCATGTGGGGTTTGGGGTTTGTGTTTGGGCGACGGGGAATAAGGCGAGTAAGCTTGTTGAGGATATGGATGTTAGGAAGAGTGAGGGTGGGATGGAGAGGATACTTACTGATCGGTATTTAAGAGTGCTGAGGAAGGGAGATGGAAGTGAGGTTGTTGATGGTGTTTATGCACTTGGCGATGCTGCTGATATTGCGAAGCATGAACTTCCTACCACGGCTGAAGTGGCGGTGCAGAAAGCGAAATGGCTGGCCAAGCATCTCAAATCCGGCGAAAATGCGGAGGCAAAACCGTTCAGCTACGAACAGAAGGCGCTAATAGCTTATATCGGCAGACAAGATGGAGTCGTAGAAGGCAAGCAAGACTGGACTGGAGCTAGTGCGTGGCTTGCATGGCGCTCCGGAAGTCTAGAGTGGACACGAAGTTGGAGACGACGAGCTATGATTTGTATTTATTGGTTCATGAATTGGCTCGACGGGAGGGAGATTGCAAGGAGGTGATGAGCATGACGACCTCCAATTCGTACCTTTACAGTTTCTAAATTAAAACAAATAAGGCACAATATCGCAATCGTCAGTACGATCGAACTTCTCAAACTTCCCTTGAAGTCGCCCTCCACAGCCTGTGCTCTTTACTTTATCCTCACGTTTCACTTCATCTAACGGCTTCCAGCCCCCCAACTGGACTTCTTCGTCAATATACACTCCCATCGGATGCAAAGTCTCGTATCTAGACTTCAGTTTTCCACCCAGCAGCGATGGAGACCGAGAGCCAAGGATCAGAGTTGCAAGACCCTTGGCTTTGGCTTTTGGCTTAGGTGGAAAATAGTGCACTTCTCTTGAAGTGGCGGAGCTAGGCAGGAAGATTTCCTTGCTCTTGACGTGGCATTCGGCCTTTTGTACTCGAGCTTCATCTAATATTTCATCCGATGATGAAGCAACTTTAGATTGGCGAAAGAGAGGCACGCGGATAACCTCAAGAATTTCCTGGTTCCGCGAGACATATACGTGATCAGCGGTCCAGCTGAGAGTGTACGGCAAGGGTGAGACCGAGAGATTCTCTGCTGAAATAAGCGGAACTCCTATCCGAAAAACGAGTCGCGGTGGACTCCGTGCTGTTTTGCGTTTCGAGAGCCGATGTGTTGACAGCTGGAAACTTAGGTGTATATAAGGTTTCACGGGGCCTACATATGGTGGGGCATCCTCCCGTACTTCGAGTGTGCCAATATGTAGATACTCGCCACAAGGTGAAAACTTGCTTTGGATCAATATATGAGTGCTGCGCGAAGCGGAACACCGCAGTGTCCGTGTGTAGTATGTCTTGTCCTTGAAATTGGCGAAGAGAATGTCTTCTCCGCCGAGAGGCCAGACAACCAGAGGAGCCGTAGGGTGGAAAACAGGCGGAGAATTGAACAGAGGTCGTGGACAGCCGGTTTCATAACGGAAGATGGGCTCCTTCTCTTCAGAATTGGTGTCGTATATCAGGAGCTTCCCTCTCTGGTTCTTGGGAAGATTACGCAAGTCATTTTCGTCCCCTTTGAATGCTGCTTCAAGCTGGGCAGCAGCATCAAAGACTTGATAACTGTCATCACTGGTGTTACTCCTCCTGCTGCTATCGTCGCTGTCTTCGCTTTCATCGCTAATTCCACTCTCCCCACTGTAATCGCTATTGCTATCGTCGTCGCTGTCGGAAAACTCGTTACTAGCATCGGAGCCCGAGTCGCCAGCAAAACCATGCAAAGCCTCGTCAAATTCTTCAATCTCCATTTCGTGCTCCTCTGAAACCTCGGATTTAAAATCTGACAGAGACTCGTCTGAAGCCCAGTCGTTAAATTGTTGCTCATCATCTTCTTCATCGGAATGAGGATCTGTCGAGGCTTCGCTCCAAGACTCCCTCGCCGATAAAGATGGAATAGAGTTCTCCGAGGAGTCAGAATGAGACGCATCATCTTCACTGTCCTCAGCGTCCGGAGCTGTTTCTTGAATTTCCTTCTCCTCCTCTTTGATGCAACTAGCAATACTGATAGTACTTCTCGTGGTACTTGATGATCTTGAAGAGGCATTGCTAGACCGATCTCGAGTAAGCGGTGTCTCGTCGGAAGTAGTTATGGAGTCTGGATCTTTCTGAGACAATGAAAGCCGAGATACCGTATCAACAATTTCTGAGAAGATCTTGCCAAAATCTTCAATCTTGAAATCGTCTAGGCCAGTGCCAGCATCTACATCTTCTTCTGAAAGGTGACGGCGAGCAGCCATGGCCAGGAAAGAACCGTTGTTCGCTATTTCTTCGACATAGAAATCACTTTCATTCAATGACTCTATTGGTTCATAAGTGCCATTGTCTGAGGCAGCGAAAATGCGGGACCCAACGCGAAGAAATTTGAAGTCGGGCGTGCAGCAGGCTGTTGGCGGTCGTCCAACTACTTTGGATCGCAGGGGTGCCTCATAGAGACAGGTGACAGCGAGAGGCACCGTGATAGTTTGGCTTTGCTGCATCTCCGGCCGATGACCTCCATAGACCTTCCACCGTTCGCATGTGATTTGTGACTGCGTGCTGTCCTTGTCGCTGTTGTGGTCAATATGCATTCTGGCAAGAACAGAAAGGTGCTGAACACTTACTCTTTACGAACTCTAAAAGTCTGTAAATAGTCTCCAGAGCTATTGACACAATCGTAACACCGCTCATGTTGTTCCTTTTCGGTCCTTTTATGATCTATGAAAGAGAAGCTCTTGGACTGTGGAAGTTTCTTCGAGCTTTGATAGAGGTAATTCTGGGATCCAAGTGTACCCCACAAGCATCTGTTAATTTCGCCTGGAAAACTTCCATGGCTTGTTGTATACTTGTCTAGGACATAGCCCCACTCGCCTACGAATTCGTTGTATTGGTGAGAGATCAAGTTACCACAAGCGTGGCGAGCAAGAAACCAACGCGGGAACACGCGCTTGAATCCGGGTCCTGTTGAAAAGCTGACCCACAGTGTGAATTGCCCTGTCGTGCTCGTTAGCTACTGCATAAGCCAACAAAAGCAAGGGACGGAAGGAACGATTGACAGTGTACCTTCAACCATCAAGGATTGCACTTGAAGCATCGTCAAGAATTGACGAGACCTGACAAATTCCGCAACCAGGTCGCACCAGTCCTCGCCATGGGATAAGTCGTCAAGATGAAGACTCCAGTACTTCGCAGCATAAGATAAGAGGTGGTGGCTATCAATATCCTTGCCGTCCTTGGTCAAAAATTGATTGTCTTTCCTTTCCAGAACACGCTCGTAACAAGGTTGCGACAAGTATATAAGACAGATGCTCGCAAGTGTCTGCGGGGTAATCAAGAGTTTCTCGTCTTCCACTTGGCCATTCGATATCGATTTAGTAAGGATTCTAGGGTTCTTGATCAGGAAGCTGTGAACGGCCGAGTGGGAAAGCGAGCAAACGTTCTTGGTGTCCTCCTCACTCTCCTGGATCTCCTGAACTTCGACCAGGGGTGCGCACAGCTTGAGTACTGTGCTCTTGAACAGCGGCGCCTTTTTGCTTATGTTACGACCATGGGATGTATCGCACGCTCCCATGGCATCACAGAGTTCCTCCAACAGTAAAGGCCTTTTCGCATAGACGAGGATTGAGAGTATTTTGCTACACATATCAGTGTCAGCGTAGTCAAAATTTTGATAATTCGAGTCACCTACCAGACAGTACCACGATTCTTCTCCTCGACTGCTTCAATCTTGCGAGCATAGTATCTTTCGAAGTCCTGTGGTAATGCATCTTTCAAATGTTTCTGCAGGTCCTGCAAGCTCGTCGCTTCCCTAATCGTATCGAGCATTAGATTAGCCCACAGCAAATTTCCACGAGCTTTGCTTCGCAACTCATCAATGACCAGGGTCTTCGTTCCAGGATCCACATCTAAATCGTCAAGTAAAGGCGTGGCACTGGCAAAAAATGATTCAATTGTGCCTTTGTTAGTCTCTTCGCCAAGTTGAATCAGCGGAAAGCTGTCCAACTTTTCTCGAATGTTCGAACGGTCTTGACTGCTACACCATAACCCCACCGTCGACGCTTCCTCTTCTGCAAGACCCTTGAAGAAACATAGGGCATCGCAAGCCTCTTCCCATCGTATCTTATCAGTGCATTCTTCGTCAAGACCATCGAGGAAGATAAACGTCTGAGATAGTTCCGAGACCAAATACTTGATCATCTCTTTCAGGCTGTCCGAGTTGTCACTTTTATTCCTTGCAAGGTCGTGTACATTGTCGGAAATGTCATCGTCCTGAAGATAAAGTTGGTCGTAGAGCTGCTCGGCAATATTGCGGAACACCATTGTTGACGAGACCGGTCCATCGAAGCGGTAGTAATGAAATGCCACACCTGCGTCAACAGCGGTGGACCTCACATGGGTGACCACGTAAGAAGAGATCACAGTCTTTCCAGTACCACATCCTCCCCGCAGCCAGAGTCCTCCGGCAGAAGGCTTCTGAGAAACCCAAGAATTGAAGTCGGAAGTTTCGAGGAGCCAGGGATAGGTACCCGTGCTGGTGGCAAGGACTGTATCCCCTCTTTTTTGATGGCGTAGGTTGCTTTCGTTGAGTGCGAAGCCACCCCGAATCCACTGCCTCACCTCTTTCTTGCGATTATCTTTCCAGGTTAGCTCTGAGTTTTTTTTTTTCCAGTTGCAGATGCTTTAAAACTGTGAAACATTGAACTTACACCTCCGCTCTTGATCTTGCAACTGTCTTTCATCTTCCTGTGCCTTCATTATCAAAATTATATTGTTCTGAGCAACATCGGCCTTCCGATACTCCTCTAACACATCCTGCTGGTCTCTCTGCCGGACTCTTTCTTGAATAATTGGAACGAGCTTCGCGATGTTGTTGCCGTTCTCGGTTATCGCTGCCAAAATCTCATCCAACCTCTTGGTGCTGAATGAAGTCAAAGATTTCAGAGCAAGCAGCACTCCTGGAGTAAACCATTAGTCCAGGTGTGGGCTATGAAGCGAGCGAACATGGCTCACTAACCTGGGGCGCGACATTGATTCTCCACCCTGGTATAAAATCGAAGAATTTGAAGATATGAGGCTTTCAGAAGTTCTTGCATAGCCTTGGAATGCCCAAATAGATCTTCATAGTCTTTCAGACGTTCCAACTCATGTGTCAACTTCGAAAGTTGGGTTCTGATTAATGTGTACAAATTCACATATTTTCCACAGCACTATGACAAGAAGCCATGTCAGTCAGGTCGTTTTGACCAATTTTGAATCTGTTCATACCTCAACGAACGCTTTTAGACACCCCCAAACCAGCGCGGTGGGCATTGGATCGGCTTGACCTACAGTTGGGAGTTAGACTTAGCCCAATTGATTGCATTGCCATTTGGTCAGGCGTACATAATGTGTCTAGAACTCCACTATAATCCACCATCGCCTGGATGACGGGCTCCAAAAGTCTTCGGGTTTGTCTATGAGCAGACTTCTTCTCCATCCCCTCCAGTATCATCTGCACATCGTTGGACGTGACGACGAAGCCATCGAGGTAACCTTGCACGAAGCTCGGCCTTTTCTTCTTCCCAAACCCAGCAACAAATTCTGATAGCGCCTCAGTGAAAGGAGAGGCCGGCGTTGGGGCCTCCCAGACACTTCCCATCGAGTCTTGGCGCTCGACTGGGGATGGCATTTTGACACCACGATAAAACCGAAATTTAGTCGTCCTGGGAGTTCATCGCACGTCAAGGCAAAATACGCGCCTTTAACGCACAATTAATATGGAGGTGGCAAGTGATGGGGGTTTTTGCTGCTCCGTCCAGTGGCGAGAGAGTTGCGTCGTGAGGCTGTCCTCATCTGGGGGTTGAGGACGAGGACGACGGCGATGCTGGGCCTGCACAAGGATTCACAACAGGAGAGTGGGGTGGATATTTACGATGGTCGAATTGTGATTTGCTTCCCTCCCGCTTTAACGCATTACAGGTTAGATGGGGGCTGGGATTTGCAAGGGTGCAGAACTTCGCCGCACCTCCTGAAACTGAGAAACGCAACCTGGTTCAGTCACCGAAGTCCCCCGTCAATGTGCTGCGTCTCATAAGATTGACTCGCTTTCACATATGTGGCAAATATCTTTGAAATAAGGCCTCCACGAGTGTGCTTGCTGGCTTTCCTTCCTTACGCAGGTTTTACGTGAACACCACGCGTGTCAACCCAAACTTGCAGATATCTGTCGGAGTCCTGGTGGTCCAAGAACCTTTCGAGCCTAAAGACAAACGTACATACCGAGTTCGTTCTTGACATCAACTGTCCGTCCTTGGAAAACAAATCATGGAGAAATCAAAAGAAGAGGCCAACAGCGGGGCAGTTCCGGCTAAGAAGCAACGAATGATATGGGTTGATCAAATATACAGCAGGTACCGTGACATTCTAAATTACTCTGGAGGATTTACAGTACACTAACAAGAAACAGAAAGGATCGCCAAGTGCACTTCGTCAAGATGAAAAAGCCAGGAAAGCCCAGTGAAAAATTCAATAAGACTGTCCTCTTCATCCGCCGTATCATCAGTAACAAAGGAATTGTGGCTAGCGTCGAGGTCGATATCAAGTCAGAAGCATTGAAGGTTATTCTTGACGAGATATTCGAGGGTGTAGATGGGTTGAGATTGAACAAGACTCCTCCTGTGGTTTGTTTACCCCGCATCTTTCGACTGGAACCATAGACTAATATTGATCCGTCGCAGGCGGAGCCCGAATTGCTCTTTCATGCTTGGGAAGAGCTGAGAAAGCGTCAGAAGATACTTGAATCTAGCCCTGCTCGAGATGAGAATACCATAAATGACATCAACGCTGTCTCCGATTTCCTGAATGAGCACTTTGGCGACTCTATAGGCAACCTCAAGTCCCTTTCCCAACATGGGGAAATTACCTACAACTTGGTATGGGCACTTTTTTCACCGAATAGTCTTGTATACACCCAAGCCAATACTTTGCAAGCACAACAAGTTTTCTATTTCAGAGACGGTAAATACCAACAACTTTCTACAGGAGAAAATTATTTTGAACTAACTGGGAGAATCATCAACCATGATGGCATTGACTTTGGCTATGGTGATATGTATATCAAAATACAGGAATTTGCTGGTGCTAAGAAGGTACAAAGCCTTACCGCGTATCCTCTTGCCGCGCATACCAATGAGAAACTGGTTCGGGAACAATTGATAGAGCGCGGCCGAAGATTCGCGCAGCTCGTCACGCCTTCATGCAAAGAGTATACAGGCATGAGCATCAGACAAGAGCAGAACCCAGATGGCAGCGCGAAAGAGATACTAGCCGAGGTATTTGCATCCTCTTGGAGCCTTCAAATGAAGTAGCATGAACTGATCAATCAATCCTAGGCAACTGGCCGAGTCGTGATAGACCCTGGCGCTTTTCGACTATATAAACCAAATTGGTGGAAACTCATGGACCCGTGGGTAGCGACAATTGTTCCCACCGAGGGTCTCACGCCAGACCAGCTACTTATCTGTAGTCATCGAGTCCTTGGTTTCAGTCTTTCTAACAAAGAGTGGGGTGCCTTCGCTGTATCGGGCCTCCAAGACGTCGTTTGGGACGAAGACGCTTTCAAGAAGCTCATAATCGAGCCGAAGCGTCGAGACCTCATCTGCTCCTTGGTGAAGTCCCACAGAAGCGATCAAAACGGATTCGATGACATAATTAGAAACAAAGGGAAAGGCCTGGTTGGGCTTTTGAGCGGAGGACCTGGCGTTGGCAAGACCTTGACAGCCGAAGTTGTGGCTGAACTGACCCACAAGCCGCTTTACATGATTTCAGCAGGCGAGCTTGGAACTGAGCTTGAAAAAGTAGATGAGCGGTTGCAAATGGTTCTTGACATAACGAGAAGGTGGTCTTGTGTCCTTCTTATTGATGAAGCGGATGTTTATCTTCAAGAACGAAGTAACCTTGACTTGCTACGGAACGCGCTGGTCAGCATTTTCTTGCGGCGCCTTGAGTAAGTGCATTTGTGGAAGTCTTTGCAGTGAGTGCAAATACTGATATTTTCCAAATTGCAGATATTTCCAGGGTATTTTGATAATGACGACAAATCGAAGACAGGCAATTGACCCAGCTTTTCAGAGCAAGTGGACATCTCTTTTGAGACGTACCTTAACGCTGACTCATCCTACTTAGGTCGTATTCACTTCAAGATCAACTATCCAGCTCTTACCGAGGAAAGCAGAGGTCAAGTGTGGAAAGATTTCCTGTCGACAATTCCCTCGGAAATTGGAAAGCTCAGCCTTGGGGACGAGAGCATTGCTCGGCTGGCCCAAATACCCATGAATGGCCGCGAGGTCAGACTTTCCCCTCTACTCTTTGCAGTCTCTTTATTAATCGTGATATCCAGATCAAAAACACGATTTCCTGCGCTGTTGCGATGGCTCGTGAAAGCAAAGAGCCTTTGACGGTCGAGCGTCTACAGGAGGTGTTGAGCATTCTGGTTGACGAAGAGAGTTTTGAAGATTGACAAACGCCAATGGGAGATAGATCAACGAATTATCGCCTTGTATGGCAGATGGCATAATTGTGGCTGCAAAAGTGAGGAAGGCTGAGATAACAAGGACCATGTACACGACACAACGAGCAGGTATGCATCATTTATACCCTTTTTTTTAAGCGATATAGAAATCCATATCGTACTTAACTAGTATAAATTTGTGTGGTTTCTTCCTGGCTCACAGGTATTTAAATGCTAACATCAGTCTGGTCGCATGGCTGGACGCGAATGTGGAAAGGCCTTGCGCGGAGCCCTAAGATGATCTGATGTGAAATAACGTCGACTGCGACTGGCTCGGGCGTCGTAGATAGAGTGTTCAGGGTTCTTACAGGCAAATGACCAGCCATTGCGAACCGTTTCGGGTGCCCTGCAAGGCCATGTCATAATTTGAGCAGTCGCGATCATCTTTCTTCACACCTCTCCCTACAAAACTCTGAAAATCAGAGCCTCATAATTATTCCAGCTACTCCTAATATCGGCTCTCTGAGGGATATGGTTCATTGCTCGTGCCCCTAGAAACCCATCGGTGGAGCCTCAACCCCTTGGGACAAGACTTTGTCTCAGCCTTGTCTATCCCGTGCCTCGAACATCGCTGATTCTGCTGCATATACGCCCTCAACCTTCCATAATGGCTGAAGTTCTTGGTTTGGTTGCAGCAGGAACTCAGCTTCTTGACTTGACTATTGAAGTCATCTCCATGATAAAAGGTCTGAGCTTAGAAGTCCAAGACGAGCTGGGTTCGGGCGAGTGGCAACTTCTACAAGCGAACAGCCTTCTAGCTCTTGCTAAAGACATCCAAGAATACGACTCTCCTATTATTGAAGAGCCATTGAGATACTGTCTTGGAGAATTGAAACTCGTCCATAGAAAGTTGGTGGAAGTCAGTGCGGGGTCAAGACAAGGACGGTTGAATCGTCTCATGATGGCGGTGAAATTCAAAGCCCACGAGAAAAATATCGCTGCTGCATGGAAGAGAATGGAAGCTAAAATGCAAGTGTTGTCTTTAGCCTTGCAGTGGAAGAGTCTCCTGGCTGTTGATGGATTTTCCAAGCATTTAGTGTCAGATACAGCGGCTTCTCGAGACACGTCCGTGGTACGTATACAAATCTATTTCCAGAGTGTAATATTCCTCAAGCAGTGGCTAATAGGGCATCAAGAGACGGTCTTTGCAGGGCGATACTACCGACCCCCTCACTGAAGCATCCGCTTTAACAAATTCGAATCGGATCTATAACGTCCCAGTTTCCAAAGTACATGATTTAGTTGGGCGTGTGAAGCTCTTGGAAACCATTTCATCTAAACTTGAGTGTCAAGAAAGGCACATACGTGTGGCTTTGCACGGTCTTGGTGGAATTGGGCATGTGACCTGTTCCTTCGTTTTATCGCATTTACTAATCCCCTGCCTTTTTAGAAAGTCGCGAGCAGCTTATGAATATACTCTGCAGATCATTAAACAGCTCCCAGATACCTGGATACTTTGGATTCGGGCCGATACAAAGCTTCAATTCGAGCAAGACTATCTCGGAATGGCCTCGATCTTGAGTCCTACAGGGACTGGAACTTACCCCGCATCTTTTGAAGATGTATTGCAATGCTTAAGGCATAGCCAATTTGGGAACTGGGTCATGATTGTTGACAACATTGACGATGAAGAACTTTTAGGTGGTGAGAGGCCAATCATGGACTTGATTCCTCAAAATCCGAAAGGATCAGTCATATTCACGACAAGAAGCAAAGGGATTGCAACTCGCTTGACGTCGGTTGACAATATCATCTCAGTCGGCAACTTGGAGCCCAGTGAGGCTCAAGACCTATTCTGTGCCAACCTGGGCCTGAACCACACCGGTATTCGGGAAACGGACAAGCTGTCTATAGCAGAACTTCTTCGGTCGCTAAACTACCTGCCCTTGGCGATATGCCACGCTGGATCATGCATGTCGAGTCAGCAAATCGAAATTTCAGAATACTTGCAGGTGTTCAATACAAGCGAAGACGCAAAGATACTTCTTCTCAATGAAGACTTTCCTCAAGTACCTATGCGAGTAGAGCCAGTTCTTCGCACTTTCGCAATTTCCCTGGACCATATCTCGAAGATCAACTCGCGAGCGACTGAAATTATTTCGTTCATAGCATGTCTTGCACCAAAGAATATCCCAAGATCACTCCTCCCGGCTGCATACGATACCGATTGCTTGACCGCTCGATCTTTCATAAGGGCCGTGGGTCTTCTGAGAGGGTATCACTTGATTGAGTCCGATAATGACAGCCAAATGTTCGAGATGCATGCTGTCGTCCATCTAGCAACGCGAATGTGGCTGAAATCAAGAGATGAATTCCAGTACTGGATTCAAAATGCCTTATCATCGGTTTTCAACCATTTCCCAAACTCACCATCATATGAATCCGACAATCTCTCCCAGTGTGCTCGATATTTACCTGCTGCTGAAGCAGTATTGAGCAACGAGGAGTTCCCCCCAAAATGCGACAGTCCGCGGTGTCTGCTTGCGTACCGATGCTCCAAGTACCTTCAAATTACGGGGCGCTACGGACAAGCAATGTGGTTTTCAACGGTCTCGGCGGACTTGAGTGCAACCGCACTGGGAAAACAGAATCCTGATCATTTTGCAAAGCAAGAACACCATGCCACTATTCTTCGACAAAATGGGGATTTTACTTCAGCGATAAGTATCGAAAGAGATATTCTGGCTACGAGACAGAGAGTTTTGGGGGACGCGGACAAGGACGTCTTTTCGAGTTTCAACAACTTAGGCCTTTCCTTGCATGGCATAGGCCAATATGCCGAAGCTGAAGACTGCCATCGTCGAGCTTTGAGAGGATGGCGAGACTTATTAGGCGAAAGCGATTTATACACACTCGCCGGCTTGAATAATCTGTCTTTATCGCTGCAAGGACAGAAAAAATACTCAGAAGCGGAAATACATTTCAGAGACGCGATTTCTTTAAAGCGACGGAGATATGGGCGCGAACATCTCTCCACACTATTAAGTATTTCAAATCTCGCGATTTGTTTCGAATCACAAGAAAGGTTTGACGAGGCCCATGAGCTTCACGCTGAAGTTTTGAGAGGCAGGGAGATGCTATTGGACAAACACCATCCGCAGATTTTGAGCGCAAGACAGGGATTGATTGGCTCAATGATAGGCCAAGACCAATTCGAAAGAGCTGAGAAAATGGCACGCGATCACTTGGACCTTACCGATGATGTGCTCGGCTCTCAACATGATCAAACAATTTGGATGGCCTACTACCTTGCATCTATCCTCTTGAAGCTTGGTAAGCTTGAAGAAGCAGAGACATATGCGAGAAGGGCTTTTGAATCGAGGAGAAAACATCTAGGAATTGAGCATAGCGACACGAAATCCTGTGAAAAGCTTCTCGATGATGCGCTTGACAAAATAAAAGAGAGAGAAAGGAACGAGCAGAACTTCAAACTGAAAGCGCCCTAATGGAATTCATCGCCATCTTCTCCCGCGAATCTCAATCAATGAAGGACATACGCGCCATGCAGCGCAACCCCGACAAGACGAAGACGATCTTTTCAGAAATGAAAGAGAAAAAACAATCGTAGGAATGTACACAGCCTGAAAGATTCAATTAAAAAAACAAGCCGGACTTGATGCGGCCAACATTGATTCCCGACACGGTTCCCATTATCACTCGAAGCAAAGTCTTGCCATGTAAGACATTCCAGCACTGCCGTAAAGGCCCGCGGACAGCCCTTCGTTGCAGTTCGAGTCTGAAGCCCGAGGACTATTTCTTGCTTCCCCCTTGACCACTTCCCTGGCCGCCTCCTTGACCACCTCCCTGGCTTCCTCCTGTAGTTGGTTCCCCGTCGCCACCGATACCAACATCCACAGGCTGCTCAAATGTGAACAGGCCTGCGCTAGCATGAACACCAAGACAAACGTCGTTTGTTAGCAAGATGCCTAGATAAACACTAGGTAGCCCAACGTTTACTTGGTCCCCATCCATCATCGCACAAGTCCGATCGACGTCATTCAAATCCTTCGTCTCAATGGAACTCCATATAACCTTCTCCATGTGTGTATCCCACTGGCTCGAGACTAGGTCCGTAACAAGGAAGCTCAAGATCTGAGTCCCTTGGTGAGATATCTGAATTTGAAGTAGGTATGTCAGAATATGAAATTTATAGCTTAGAGTTTCTATTGTTCGAACTGACCTCGAAATAGAAGATAACAGAGAGATCGCATCTCTCACAGTCCATCACCAAAAGTCCCCTGGATACCAAATCTCGCATCGCAATCGTTCCAATCAGGGTAAATACCTCGACTCCTGTCTCATGCACCATGTTTTGCATGAACATGAAAGCATTGTTTGCAAGCCCCGGCGGATGGTAGCCCCAAGCCAGGACGGGTGCCATACGATGTTGAGAAAGGCATGCATATCCAAAGTCCACTGCAAAATTGCGCGAGATGAAATAGTTGGATTTTCCGTTTGGTCCGGCTTGGATATTCAAGTCATGCACGTATGGGTACCCAGCACGTGGAATCCAAGCGATCGAGCTGCCACCACATGGTGGAAAACTTCGATAAGCATTCTATTAGAGTGAGTGTCAGTAATCTCTCTTCAGAATCAGCCTCTAGGAGGTGTGAACCCACCTTCAAGGCTTCACTTATCTTTAGGCGTCCACCCTGCACGAGAGCCACTGAGGGGTTTCGGTACGCTGTGTCGTCGACGGCCATGACGAGACTTCCCTTTGAACCCTTTGGACACTGCTGGAATGAGGATTAGAGGCAGAGAGGCAGACGGTAAGATCAAATATAAAGATGAGATGACTCTCGCGCAATCACAGATGTGGTCCGAAGGCCAGCGAAGTAGTACCCTAGTACGACGGCTTCCTGCATAAAGGTGCGACGCCATCGTTTTTTCACCGCCAGATGTATGGAAATTGGATGGGATGCTTTCGGCTTCTGCTCCGAAGCTTTGGGATTTCCTGCTGTCAATTTCAACTCGAGACTGAAGTACAAGAAAGTCTATCAGAGCCCAGCAGACCGGAAGTCGAAAAAAGGAGGGGTGAGGGGTTCCATTTAGCAGACCAGGAAAGAAGCCGCTAATGGTAAAAAGCCTGCAGATGTACACAGATCAGATTGCAGGCGGCTCGGAGAATCACTGGTCCCTCGCGGTGTTTGTGTTTGTGGTGTTTGCGGTGTTGCACAATCATGTCTCACGCCGGAATTGACGGGAGAGCACAGAAGCAGGATATCAATTCCCTGACTTGTGAATCTTGCTGGTGGTTAATTTTGACATGCACCGAGGATTCGGAAATTTCGTACCAAATAGTAGTAGTAGAGTGTTCTTGTGCGAGGACTTTGAAACGCGTCCAACTTCCGCCGGCGCGTTTATAACCCAATTGTTCTATTGGCCCTGTCGAGCTTTAGCGGCGGTTGGGTCATGCCCCAAAAATCCGACTTCGGGAGACGAGTATACCCTTCCAGCGATGCCTGTTCTAGGGCGAACGCTGCAGTCTTATTGGGCGGAGGATTTCCCTGCCCAGCCCGCGTCTTGCCGTGCCCCGTTCGAAGCGGCTTCCCTTCCGCTGCTGCCTCCACTGAATTGGGGCAGCGCTGAAGATTTCTTTATTGTCAGTTGAATGGTATCACCAGGAATACCTCCGCTCAGGACCATGTTATCTCTGCAGCGCCCCGCACCACGACCCTCGCTGAATTGCGTTGATACGCGATAGTAATCGCACCAAGAGCCAATAATATGTTGAGCATTACATCCCTCGCGAAAAGCCCTTAGGTAAGTTAGGTGGGGTTACCTGTTACGAGCTCTCCGCAATTTGAAGCAAGTACTGAGCATACATTGCTTCTTTCTACCTACCTGCGAAGAGGAATAATACTACCAGATCAAATATCGAGAGAGAGTTTCCCAATCATCGTAAACTAGGCATGACCGAAACATTTCATGATAAAGTTGATTCCAGTGTATTGGCTTGTAGCCGAACCCCCCCCCTTGTGCACCCCTTTGCTGGTAATAAATTGCTCGCTAACATTGGTACCTTCAGCTTCCGATACGCTGTAACTACAGCGACCAGCCTTCATATATTCTGAGTAGTTCGACGTGTATTTCAAATATGGCCAAAACGATTTTGACATACTCAATTCACTCAGAAACTTTTCTGATCGTACCAATATTACCATGGCCATCCTAATCGCAAATAGAAAGTTCCTCTGAATTTCAGAAGATTTCGATGGGGATTCCACCCTTTCGGTGCAAAAGTATAAGTCACTCGTCCACTAGCAGTCATGCAGCGCCAGCCTCAATGAACAATCATAACTTTGGGATGCAGCTACCAAGAACCCTACAAGTCGTTCACCCGATTTCCTGCTCTTATTTAAACCCGTCTTCTGCAGACTCCCTGACTTCCCAATGGCAGCCACCGACATTTGGCTTCAGTCCTTGAACCTTCGCGAGCTTTTGCTGAAACCTACATATCATAACAATAGTAGGCACACTATGTTGGAGTGCGGTCTTCCTACCAAAACGTTGAATCCACAAAACTGCCATGTGCTGGTAGTGCTGATAAAGACGCCTAACTAACAATTCAGGTATTCTCTACAAAGTATTGCTCCCTAGGAATTTACTCAGTACAGATGGATCGTGCTCAGAAAAATAAACCAATATTACAGTACCTTGGCATAGTTTTAGGGTCAACTCAATATACCAAGCGTTACAGTGTTTGTAAAAAGGCGCCAAAAATGCACCACACTCATTTAGTACCCATGGCTGCAGGAGTTTCTGCTGCAGACCCAAACAGGGGAATATCGTTTACGAGAAACAGCTCCCCATCCTCTGGCCTGAGAATTTGGATCAGGTTCGACTGGTTCCTCTGCGAGATCCTTAGCCTCTAATTACCAAAACAGTCTGCATCCGGGTGGCATTGTCTTTTGGTCGTTTCGCTTCTCCCTAGTTCGGGACCTGGGTAGAATTACCAAGGCCCCCAGCTTCAAAACACCTTCATTTGAAAGCCAGAATGAGTCTGATGGAAGGTTCGGCATCTTATTCCCTAATAATTGAGATGGCGATGAAAACTATGCGAAGTTTCGTGCTGATGATTGACCCACAACAGCAGAAAAGCCCACCAAAACCCAAGAACTTCTTGAAAAAGAAACTCTTGACGATCCTAAATCTCTACAACAAGGTAAGAAGCCTTTTACGTTAGCTTCGATTTTCATTATCCAGCAGCGAATAGCCAAAGGAGAACGATGCTGACCAGGCTTCTGCAAGATTATGCGCCGGTCGAGAAAGCTAATAAGTTTTTCAAACCTGGCAGAGTATTTGGTGCAGTTTGGGTAGAGCCAGCAGGCCCATCATCCCAAGATGACGCGAATAGCAACATTACAAACATCAACCACGATCAACGAGTCTTTGCGAAGGCATGCAGATTCATATCCGTTCGAAATCATAACGGCTTTTGCGTCGCTCTGAGGATAAACACTTTTGGTGGTAGAGGACAATCAAAGTTCCACAAACGTCCCGCCCATCTCTTCTTCGTACATTCTGCAGATGAGACTCAGGATATTGCATCTGCATTAGGGCCAAACGCACTACCAGTGAAAGTGGAAGACCCTGATATAACCTTCGCGGCAGGGAAATCTGTGGTTCTAGCGTCGAAGCCGTACTCCATTGAACATTTCCTACCCGTTCGGAATTTGGGATACGTCGTGAAGACGTCCCTAGGCAAATTAGAATCAGCGCTTCTCGAGTCATTGGGCAAGCCTTCTTCCCTTCAGTCCTCAATCGCTACGACAAAGAATGCGGCAATATGGCCAACACCGGAATCGAAGCCAACGACACAATTGGAAGACTTTGCCGAGAGCTCGAGCTCGCAAAGTCGCAGAGACACAACCGCAACTCAACAACCTATGCCGACGAGCCGTAGCCTCTCATCACATGAAGAAGTCTCAAAGCAAGTGGAGGCATACAAGGATACAGGGGTACCAGAGGGCTACTACTGTGATTACAATTGTCCCAAGCAAGGCCAGCCCTTCAAAAGGGTCGAGCATCTTCGAGACCACTACAGAGATTTTCATCTGGAGGACATCCCACGAAACCGCAAGTTTGGCAACGAATCGAAGCGGATAGATTGGTATAACACAAGATTAATTAATGTGGACTGGTGGAGATGCAAGCCGTGTATGGAAAAGGCCTACAACTCCAGTTATGGGTGGAAGTGTCCCAGTTGTGGGAATCATTGCGAACATGATCGAGTCAACCATCGAGTCCAGCATTACCCGGGTCACTACGATGCAGATGGATTTCCAAAGGCTCTTCAGAAGCCCTGAATGGGTCAGAGGGATGCTGTGACTGGGTTTTGCTTGAAAAGATCGATGTATCGGCAATATCTGGATTCGTTTGTAGCGTACTTTCAGGGGCTCAACGTGCCGGAATCGACTCAGCGCCGAGCTTTCTCATTCGATGATAGTCAGGTCCTACGCTGATCTTGTTGCAATTTCGAAACTTGCAGTGAGTGTCCCCGAGTCCCATTGCCGTTATCATCTATTTGCCTTGTGTCACATTGCAGTCGCTAGGCCATCATGGCCCGCACTGAACGACCTTCCGAACCGTATCTTCCAGATTCTCCTCTTTCAGCCCCAATAACCCATTAGCAAACCCCTTTTTATCCTCCCAATTCGAAGCCACAAGACCATGCACAGAAACAACCTCAATAACCGAATCCCAATCTCCTTTCACGACCCCCTCTCTATTCCGCTCAATCAACTCCCCGGCATTAACATGCTCAACACTCCATTTCTCCCCCATAACTTTCTCCAAAACACCCAAAACCTCATTCTGAGACACACAAAAGCTCTGAACATACAAAATCTTATTCCTCGTCTCCTCCTCCATCTCCAAAACCCTCACCACCGTCTCCCCAACTCTCTCCAGCGTACTAGCACTCCACCTCTTCTCCCCACCATCCAAAAGCCTTACTTTTCGCTGTGGCAAATCAAACAGCAGCAGTCGATCTTCAAGCCCGTGATCGAAGAAATGGCCTGTAATGATGCTAGTCCAGCTCAGAACACTCCCGTTCTCTTGAGCCAGGTGCTCGAGATGTGCCCTTACTCTAGCCTTCCCCGCCATGACGGGGAGTAGATTTAGCGTATACTCATCCGCGGAATCGCAGCTTCCAAAGTCGGCGGGGATGACGCGCTTGATGCCTGCGGCGTACGCTGCGTCGACGAGCTTGATTTGTTCTTCTACAAGAGTGCCGATTATAGTGATGACTAGTGCATCTTGTCCGCGCAGGGCAGTGGTTAGATCAGGGACTGAGAGTGAGTCTGGGACAAGGACGGTGCGGATTGGTGGGGGGTAGGTGGAGCTGGAAGAGGAGCGCGTCAGGACTGTAACGGTGAGGGATGGTGCTGAGAGAAGAGCCGAAAGGACTACAGGGCCGAGAGTTCCATTGGCGCCGATGAGCGCGACCTTTAGGAGAGGCATTTTTCATCGTAAAAACTAATGATACTGTAGATTGTTGTATAATCAAGCCTGGAAATAAGCGGCAGGGAAATAAGTACACCGAATGCTGAGTAATACCCGGCCCGACGTTCTTGGCTCTCAGTGTATAGAATTGATCATGTGGCGTCTAAATTGCGATTGTTTCTTTGAAATTTGCGGAGAGCAAAATCTTCGAAATTTTGGAACTGGCGCGCGTGCTTGGGAAGGAACAGCGAATGAAAGACAGAATGAGGATCATGTTAATCCAAGCAAGGTAGTTCATCACAGCTGTGATCCAAATGCTGAGGACGGTATTGGAATGGGATCTGAAGACAGCACTTGCTTGATACTTTCTGGTAGGATGAGGTAGGAAGAATATAAAACTCATATGTACTTCATTGCCGGTTATGTCCATCTGTTTTACATATTGTACTGTTGTTCCCGACGCCATATTGCCTTCCATGCGACCCATATGTCGATGCTCAATACACCCCCGAACGCCATGCAGTTCAATTGAGAGGCAATGAAAAGGCCAGTCCTAAATTTTCATTACGTTATAAATTCCATCACTGGTGATGGATTGTTGTTGCAGTATTGGCCTTGCGTCCAACCTAGCCTCGCGTCTTTAAGAATTCTAATAAGTTCCCTTCAGTTGTTCAAGGAGAGTTTGCAATTCCATGTGCTTCTCTTCTCAATTGTGAAAGGAACTATGTGATGCACCCACGGCAGGAGGCGGCGTCTCAAAACGGACTTTGCGCGCAGGGGGACTTGGAACTTCATCGTCGTCCTGATCAGCAAATGCCACTGCTTTCCGCTTCCTAGACGGGGTTTCGTCTATAATTGCGGTGTCGCTTCGAGCAGACTCGTCGCCGTTGGCCCGTTGCCCAGCATCGCCCGATGTGCTCTGAACATTGTTAAATCCATTTGTACTCTCCGCCGCGCGGGGTGAAAAAACGCCTGTGAACAGGGTACGTCCGGAACTGTGGAGCCGATATGTTCCAGGGACTGGGACTGGGGACACGACTGGTGTATTGGTTGGGACTTTGTCTTTACTCTGTGATGAGGATTCCCCGAAAGATACTTTAGGTGTGAAATGATGTACGGTAGCCTTGCCTTTCCCTTTTACGTTGCGACCAGCCTTTGGACTCAAGTCTCCCATAACAAGGTCTGCATCAGGATCAAGGACTGCACTCGAGCCTCTTCCAAATACTAGCTGGGGAGTCGCAAGCTTTGCCATCTGTTCAGGACCTGGAACGTCTTCAACTGGGACAGGCAAGAATCGCGAATTCCGTATCCAATCGAAAATAGATTGGTCGTCCAATATATTCTTCATTTTGTTATGCTCCTCGTTGCTCATATTTTTCTTACGTTCGAGGATAAGTTCTTCGATGCTGCCTTTCAAAACAAGTGTTTCGACATAGACAGGGTGGGTTTGGCCGATACGATGCGCTCGCTTCACGGCTTGTGCCTCGACCTGAGGAGAAAACACAGGGTTGATGAAGTAGACTCGCGAGGCTGAGCTCATGTCCAGTCCGAAGGCGGCTTGCGAGACATCCATAAGCAGAACGCGGAACGTTTCTGTTTGGTTGAATGTGACGACATATTGGGAGCGGCGAGCTGTGTCGAGAGATTTTGCGTAGATGAGGTATTTAATTCCCAAACACTCGAGGGCTTGCGCAATATAGTACGCAACGTTGTCTGCTTCGTAGAACACCAGAATCTTTTCGTCCTTACGGTGAACCAGAATACGATCCATCAGATATGAGAGCTTCGCAGAGGCGGTGGAGACGATTGATGCAGAGGCGAGAGGTGATGAAGGGTCGAGCGTGCCAGCGACATCAGCTTTCCCCGACTTTTTCAAGGCAGATTTAGGTGTCACAGGACTCTCCGTATCAACAGAAATAGCTGTTGGTTTGTCGAAATTATCAACACCGGACGAAAATCCTTCCTTGTCCAGGAGCAACCGGTTCGCTGTCACAGGCTTTGAAGACGGCCGTTTCTTCAAGCTTGACCCATCTCCGATGGCAACACCACCAGCCAATGTAGGTGCTAGATCAATGGCAGCTTTATGACCATTCTTGGCATCTCGGCCCTGAGACTTTGATGGGCGATCGTTGGAGACCGAATTCTGTGCTACCAATGCGCGTGTCATGGCACTATGGCCGGCAGCGACCATTCCCTCTGTTGGATCTTCCTTCCAGAAATTGAATTCAACAAATTTCTGCGCATCATGAATCATGGTCGCACCCATCAGAGTCGGGTTTCGCGAGTCCTTGTCAAGAGCCCAAGCTTGCCGGAGATCTTCTGGAATCTCGCTTTCAACGTACATAGGCATCTCATGATACTCGCTAATTGCTTGGGAGATCCGATTGTTGAGGACAACTTCACCAAACTGAATAGCCTGTCTGAGTAGAACTTCGTCCTCTTCAGATACAACAACTTCGCGCTTCTCCAAGAATTGCTTGGCGATGTCCATGGTGACTCTGATGTCCTCTGCGGTGTATCCAGACCAGAAGAATGATGCCTGTCTGAGGTTGGACACTAATTGGTTTAGCGGTGCTCGTTGGCGAGGATGGAATAGATAATCTGCATCCTTTCTCTCGGAGGTGACGGCATTGGATACGATCATCATCGAAAATGTGTTCAACGACAACTTGTCCTGCAGAGATCCTTCAAGATAAACGACATCTTGATACAATGGAGGTAGTTTGACGTCGCGTTCAACATCATCGGGTCTATGACGAATAATCATACTTTCCAAAGTACCTCTCAGGCATTCTGTGTTTCCACGACTCTGCGATCCATGGCGTGGCTGCATCACATACTGCGCCCAGGACGCACTATCATTCGCGTCGAGAGAAGGTGCCCAGGGTCGTGCTTTCAAGTAGACGGAGGCAATATTGCCCAGCTTCTCTAGGTCCTTGCGTTCTTGTAAGTGGAACAACTTCTCTCTATCTTTAGACGAATTCGAAGCCAAGTCGTCGTCTGGAAAATCGGACAGGGTTCCAAGTCCATTCGTTGAGATTTGAGGACTTTCATTGACGTCCGAAAGGGGTGTTCCTACCGCCGAAGAGCTGTTGGACCCTCCTATAGCAACTTCCGCTCCGTATAAACCCTGGGTTGGAGTGCCCGATGCAATCCACCGCGCATCAAGTTGTAAGAAATCCACGACCATAACGGCAGTAGTTGTGCTGCTCCTGGCAGAATTGCCGAATGTGTGGCCTTCATCAGTGATCAAGCGCTTGAAATGGAGCGACTTCAGAGGCGAATGATACACATCTTCTTCTCTGAAGCAGGTACAATCTCTTATTCTTGTATCGGCGATATATGGGCACAAGCAAACTCTGGAAGTTGTACTGCGACGCCGGCCTTGGTTATCACTGCCGTCTCTTGCTTCTTGTTCAAACCGAGTCTTGCTGAATAAAATTATGTCGAAGTCAACAAGCTCTTCAGGTGGTGGGAGCGTATCTTTCTTGTCCTTTATAACAAGACACTTAAGACCAGATGTATGCTTTTTTATCTCGTGACGCCACTGCTGTACAAGATTTGCTGGAACTATAACGAGTGTGGCAGCAGTCAACCAAAGCTTTCTTGGAGGATCGATAATAGGATTTCTGGATTCTCTCAGAGGGATGGGGCTGGGAATGAAGTAGTGCCCTGCATTTTTCTTTATTGCTTCAACGCATAGATCATGCGTATATCCACCTTGCAGATCAGAGAAATGGTTTTTCCAAGGGGTACCAGTTCGACCAACTGCAGCTGCGGCCATATCTTTCAGTGATCCCGTTGATTTTCGCACAGGAATTGTTCCAACTGAATATTCGACGGGGATCTTGGAGGGTATGTCTCGAGTGGCTAGGATGAGAGCCAGGCAGATGAGGGTTTTGCCCAGTCCCATAGTCTCCGCGAGAATACCTCCTCTGGCAGTCTCATACGTCCGAGCTTCAAGAAGACAAGTGCCTCCATCGATATCGCAATACCATTTCGCTCCCCTCTGATCTTTAAAGCATTTTAGTCTCGGGTCAACAGTCTGCCCGGGCTCGGACTCGCGCTGTAGCATCATCGCTGCCGAGCGACGCTGGTAATTGTACATCACGGTCTTTAAGCCTTCGATGTCACTGTCTAAAATCATGTCCATTGCCCACCTTGTGTACTGATCTGTGACAGCCTCTGGATTGGGATTTGGAGATGGCAAAGTGTTGAACATGTAGAATAATGATGGCTCGTCCGGATTCCTGTTTTCATCCAATGTGGAATCCAAATGTAAAATGCGAGTATCTTCTGACCATTCACCCCTCCATGTGCTCTTCGAAATATCTAATCTGGTTAGTAACTTCTGCATTGAACGGCGTAGAGCCGAGCGCTCGCGGTCAACAGACGCACGTCCAATATCGTCGGGAAGAATGAAGACTCTGGCTTGACCGCAATCACCCTGCGTTTTGAATTCCATTTTGATCCATCCTGCGTGGAAAAGAAGGCGGAATGGCGAAATTGTAGGCGATTTGAGCAGGGCATTTTGCAGAGCAGCGGAGGGCAATTGCCTTGAAGGTTGGAGCGGATCTCGTGGGTGTACAAGCGCGAACCACGAGTTACACGATGTCCAAATGTCTGCAGATACTTTGCAATCTGATATATCCACTCGCAAGCAACCTACAGGAATGAATTTCGTAATGTTAAGGGTAATCGCGTTGGGAGGAGAAGCATTGTCGAAGGAGAAGCTCGATTCCCAAGTCGCATTGGCCGTGGCGTCGTTGGAATGTTCGTTTTTCGGCTGATGAAGATCCGGTCCCTGGATTTATATCTATTAGCATCCCATGTGTGAGTCCAGACATACATTAGACGGGGATGTGTACTTCTGTGGCCCGCCCAGCGTCATGTTCAGACACCCGCTGTCTCTTCCTTGGGGGCTCTCCGCTCGTTACGCTGAGAACGTCCATGAGTGTCTTGAAACCCTTTATAAGCATGCAGGCGGTGCGGACTGTATGCTGAAGAGAATAGCTTGCTCGGTGGAGCTGTTTGTTGCGAGAACCGGCAACGGGAGTGCTCTAGGCATCCATGGATGACTCTGCTGGAGGAGGGAATGCGCCTCAGCTGTAGCTGGAGGGCTACCAAAGCAAACGAGTCTGCAAATTAAGTCTCGATCATGAGATCATGTCGGTCGAAGAAGATGCAAGCTCAGAGTGGCAGAATGGCGTACTCAGATAGAGGTTTGAAGACTGAAGAGTGTTGGTGATGGTGATGCGAAGGAGGGGTTGGATGCCCGATGAAGGCCGCAGATAAACTTGGATCGGACAACCTAAGCGCCGATTGGCTGATATTAAAGTTTAGCGCACCTTGGCCTCCCCTTGCGCTAGGAATTAACATAATCCGGACCGCTGTTTCAACGTCGCGCTTTCTTGTCTGTCAAATTATTTTGCTTTGAACATTTTCTCTTTCCAGATTATATTAATGTGTAAAGTTCCTCGCGCTCTTCTATACCTGAGTACTGATTGATATACCACACGATTCGGATCTTTATCTCCAGTGAAGACATCCACTCAGAAATTGGAATAGTTCTAAAAATAGCTACAGTTATGCGGCAAAGTTCCGATCATCCGATTCCGGTTGGTGGTTGGTATTTCGTAGTGTTCGCCAAACCCATCACTTTACTTCTACAATATATCATCAGCTGGGTTTTCCTTTCATCACCTTCCCATTAATTCCCTCCTCTCCAAAGCAAACATGGCTCTTTCACATGTAGGCCTAACCCAGCTCATCCCCGTCCTAACCTCCACCGCATCCGTGACCTTTTGCTTCACCGAATACTGGACCTTCGTCCCCTTCCTCCATCCCGAAATCCCTCCCCAATCTCTTTCCAAATTCTGGAACTCTTATTTCTACCAATCCATGCCGGCCTGGATTGGCTTTGGCTTGACTAGTGCCATCACCGGCTACTTGTCATATCGATCAACTTCAGGAATCACGAGGCAATTGTACGGATGGGGAACTGTGTTTGCATTGGGACATTATGCTTTTGGTTACCATGTGAGTCTCTTTCTCGGGTTTTGAGGGGGGTTGTTGATGAGAATCAGGTTTCACAAATCATTGAGGCGCTCATTCATGGTCCACATGAGAAGACGAAGGATCAGCAGAGGAAGTGGCTGAAGCTTCATACCGTTCGGATGATTCTAGTAGACATTCCAGCTATGGCTTGCTTTTTGGGTGGGCTTGTGCATTTAATCTGAAAATTGTTGTGCTTTTGGGGGTACTTCTTTTGCTTGTTGCGGGGAATGAACCCACTCGATGGTGCGTAGGACATGGAAAAGCTCTCATTCAGTCCCCAATTTCTACTTTAAAATCTACAAAATGTCATGCCCTTGAGCCATCATCAATCATCAACAGCCTCAGTCACGCGCTCGAAGACAATCCAGATTTCCTTTCCACTTACCACCTACCTTTCATAATCCATCTGATCTTCACCGAGCATACCCCTAAGCACTCCTTCCTTAAAAGTATCACCATCGTCAACCGGCACGCTCCAACTCTCCCAATTCTTGCTTGCCTGTCGCAAAGCGCGTTCACGCTCACGATCCATTCCTCCCAGCGAACCAACCTTGCTAGCTTGGTTCTCAATATCCGCGTCAGCCATCCCAGGCACGGCAAGCGCCCTTCTAAATTCCATCTCTTCTGCTTCACGCCATCTATGGTATCCCTCCGCGATCTCTTGCGCGATCTCGGCTGCTATGCGTTTAGTATCTAGATCGTCCCAATCGAGGTAGTCTAATTCTACCCATGGAGCTCTGAATGGCTCTTCCGGGAGGAATAACTCGTCATTTTGGATTGTGTCTATTTCTTGGAAGTCGGGTGATGGTACTGAAGGCGGACTCACTGGATTGCTCGGAAGGAATAACTCGTCTTTATCTAAGTCCATCTCCTGAGTATCGGGATAGTCTACCCAGGGCTTACTTATCTGATCGCTAGGCAAGAACAACTCATCCTTATTCAAATCCATCTCTTGAAGCTGACGTTGGCGGGTTTTCCGACTATGTCTCCCCTGGGCCATCATACGTCGCCTCCTACTCGTCTCCTCAAGTTCTTCAAGCGTATTCAGATTTCGTCTACTATTTCGCTTCCCGAATCTTCTCCCAGAACTCCTCCGCATGTTCCGCTCCCCTTCCTCCCTCTGACTTTTCAACCGCGCAGCCGCTTCCCGGTCATAATTAGCCTGCCAAGAATACCGCCGCACAATCCCACCCTTTACACCGGGCAACATGCCCCATCTTCCCAGCTCCTCGTCGCTTGGCTGCCAGTGCGGGTTCAGATTCAGATCGCTTTGAACAGAGATATAGAAACCTGTATCAACGAACCAGGCAACTTGGTCTTGGAGCGCTTGGCCGATGGCGAGCATGGGGTATGCCCATGCAGGGCCGTGGTTGATTTCTACAAGAGGGAGGGTGCTGCATATCAGACACTTACCTGCCAACCCAAAATTAGCATTATCATCCCAAATGTTCCGCTGGATTTAAGAAATTGAAACCCCCGGAGCTTCCAAAATCCTCGCCCAAGAAAACTCCCCTCGGAAACTGACACTTGTAGATATACAAGAACGCATGAAGCATCTCATGCAGCAGCGTAACAATCCTCTTCTACTCCCTCGTCAACACCTCCCCCTCAAATACCGGCGGTGGCTGATCCATATTAATCTCAATCTCACCCGGCATCCCCCAATTATAAACCCCATACCCAATCCTGTGACTCTCGCCATGCCTCAAAAACACCCTCTCTTCAAGATCCAACAATCCCCCACCAAAGAATGCCGAATTGAAAATATGGAACCATTCCTTTACAATTCCCGCGAAAATCCTGTCGTCGTTATAGGAATTTGGGATGGGTGAGTGGAGGGTTCTGATTTGGTGCGGTTTGAGTTTTGTGAGGCTGGGGGAGGTGGCTACGGTGCAGAGGACGCTGGAGAGGTGGTATATATCGAATACTTCTTTTTGGGGGTGGGAGACTAGGGCTTGAGAGAAATTGGTGGGGTCAATTGAGGGGTGTTCTTTTTGTTCGATGGGGCTGATTCTGGATGGGCTTGAATATCTTGTTCCAGCGGCTAGCAAGGGAGGGACGGCCATACTGAGGGCTTCTTGGATGAGGTATTGCTGTGGCTCGTACTAAGGCCCAGAATAAATTTCCTCGAGGGAATATTTCGAGGAGGCATTATTCCTTTGTTTGAGGTCGACTTGCATTTTGGTGATTCAAAGGAGATAAATCTCTTTCCGGTCAATGAACAATGCTGCTGCATAAAGACTAGCTCTGGGGATCCAAAGTGCTGCTTTGGGATGAGACATTCCGTTTTCCTTCCCTATTCATGATGTTTACACCAATTACCAACTATGGCATAGGCTGGGTGCAGCATTGGAAGAGTGAGTGAGACTAATCTCTACTGTGCTGTTTGTTCTTCAGTTGCGAAATACGCTGGTACTTGCTGAGTGTGATAAAATTTAAATATCAAATCTGTCAGAAGTAGGGACCTGCATGCATACCTAATGCCGGTGAAAAAAAAGTGTGCGAAAGCGGAATATCCCTGTCAACTTGGGTACATAGGTACAACTAGCATGCCAAACCTGGAGATGAATCGATCAGAGACAATCTGTCTGCAGAGGACTGTTTTCAATTGTACTTTCATTTTTTCATTCTCTTGTCGATGAAGGACTCGGAGCTCTATCCGTTCTCAAAATAGACTGGTGGGGGAGAGTGGGGGCGGGGTTCGTCGAAGCTTCTTCACCCTTCCAGGGACACATTCAGGAACGATCGTTTGATCTGACTCGGCGAGCTCGGCTCTGCAGAGCGCTGCATTGCACTTGTATAGCCTCGAAACCTGAAACCGAATCCTTCTATGCAAGCACATGAATAATATACCCCCAACCCGAAGGAGCCGATGTCGAAACGCAACGGAAGAAACTTCTTCCCACGGCACAGCACCGAGCTCGGGAAACAGGCCACCCAGAACGCCTCGCTCGCAGCAGATCTTTATTTGGAAAAGAAATGTTTCTTCGATCTGCAAGATCGTGGAGACACAGAAAACGTGGCGCCATGCTACACTGCTGCACTGCTGCACTGCTGCACTTGAAACACCCCAAGATCAACAGATCAACATATCAAGCTCGTGGAAGCTAGCGTCCTAAATATATCTGCTATCTTTGAATGGACCTCAGACTGCAAGTCGCTCCATACGTCTGGTCATATGCCCTAGGATCGTGGGGCATGGACAAAGACCGTGGAATATTAATAGAATGGAAAAACGCCACTGAGGATTTGGGGGAGGGAATGAACAGCACAGCCATCGCGACTTCAGCCTCCTTAAACATCAGGATCACCGCGACAATAAATAGCGACGGTCGCGCCCCGGGTCGGCGTCTACTGAGTTGTCGCGTGAGGTTGGAAATTGGCAGATTACCAAGTTGGTTTGAAGGCTTGACAGATTTCGGACCCCAATGGATTTGGTTGCATGTAGCGACCTAGTTCGATCTTGACGAAGCATCATTCAGACTTTTAAATCGAAAAGATTCAATTCCTTGAGATGCATAAATCGGAGTTCAACATGGAGATTGAAGATTTCGTAAAGTTTCCTGAGTCTGATGTCGAGTATGCCCCTCCATGTCTGAAATTACAAACTCTCACTTACGTACTTTCTAGCCCAGAAGCACCACAAATCTCACTAGAGCTCACAGTCAGACCTGAGCTATATCTAGACGCACCCTTCACCATCTGGTCAACACTACGTTATGAACCCTCCGAACAAGAAGATGAGGACCATCCGGTGACTATACAGTGGGATCTTGCCAAAGCAAATCGAAACCTCATACTACTACGTCAGACCGCTAATGGATTTGAGAAAGTCGAGATCAAGAAAGATGAAACGCCGAATGGTACGAAACCACAAGAATTGAAGGGAAATGGACACGAGCACGATGATTTCAAGCAAGACCAAGTAAATGGGGATCAGCATAAGCCGGATGAGGTCAAGACAAATGGAGTGAAGCACGAGGAAGTTAAGCAAGATGAGCCTATGCCAGACAAACCAAGTCACAACGAATCCGAGCAAGAAAAGTCGGCACCAGAGCAGAAGGTGCAGGACGAAACCAAGCCCACCGAAGTAAGAGAAGACCAACTCATGTCAGACGGCCCTAAACTCGAGAAACCCGCCAGCGCGCACGACAATCTCGATGCAAACGAGGCTCCCCAAGAGCAAGCCACTCAAGACAACCTCGAGTCAACCCAAGATGAACTCATGCCAGACCGACCAGAAACCAAGCAGCCAAGCCCCACACAATCCCAAGAAGCAAAGCAAGACGAACCCGCTCTAACGCAAGACCAGCTCATGCCCGACCACAACGACCTAACACCAAGAGCCCACCCCACAGAACCCTCCGAAATCTCCACGCCCACCCCGCAAGCACAGCCGACTCTCAAAATCTCCCTCTCAAACCCAGACCTAACATCCCTAACCCTTTCCTTCCCCACTCCCCCAACCACCACTTCAACCTCCACAACAGCCTCAATCACAACACAGACCATACCCCCCTACACACCCCTCGAAACAACCTCTTTCCTACCCACCTCCTACAACTCCTTCCTTAAACCAGAAAATACCTACGTGTTAGTATTCCCAGGTTGTGCGGTGCCTTTACTTTGTGCTGAAGAGGAGAGAGGACGAGCCGGGAAGGAAGAAGGGGATAAGGGGACTGAGGTAAAAGAGGTGGTTATTCCCGGGACGTGGACTACGGAATTTGAGGTCAGGGAGACGGAGATGGGGATGGGGTTGGGGCTGGGGTTGGGTATTCAGAAGCTGCCGGGGCCGGAGGTGGGGGAGGAGGAGTTGTTTGTGCCGACGAGATTGGGGAGGGCCAATACGGTGCCGAGTTTTAGGATGAGTTTTCATGAGTGAGTGGGTGGGTGGCTCGAAAGGGCGATTCATATGAGGGTCTTGGGAAGTTGGACTTGGGAGTGTAAGATAAGGTAAGTTAGGTGCGGGGTGGAGATGTGGTTTGAGAGATGGCTGACAGGAAGTATAGTTTAGAAACGCAAACAAGTGATTGAGGGACTTTATGCTTTTTTTTCTTTCGGAGGACTTGTTCTATAGTAGGCATTTAATGATACCATGTTTGTACCTTTCTTGTAAGCTGGGAATATGTATATATACTCAAGCATTTAGACGTTACAAATTTCAAATTCTTTTCTCTCACCTTTTCAGCCCGTCCATAACTTGGTAAATTTCCCAAAAATACAATTATTAACACAGCCCATAAAATACATGTCATCATTTCCCATTACCATTTCCGATCTACCAATCCTTTACTCCCTCCTCCTGCAAAACATGACTCTCCCCACAAGCCTGCGCCCTCGCATTACTAATTTCCCACTCAAACTCCTTCAACGCCCTAATCTCACTCCCTACAAACAAGCCTCCAATTAACCCATCTACAACGCCCGCGCTCAGTCCCAACGTGCTCAGTAACATAAGTATAAACGCCACGAAATTCCTTGGGCTGAACCACACGGCTACAAGACAGCTAATGCTTACAAATAAGCTCCCCGCGAAGTGACCTAGTCGTAATCGTCTTTGCCGACGTTCGCGGAGTCGGTATTTGGCGATCATGGCTAGGATTTCGTCGTAGGTTTGAATGGGCAGGAATGGAGGGGTGGTGTAGCGGAACTGGCCGTGCAGAGAGCGGAGTTCACTGGAGGTGGGGGATTGGAGGAAAGCGCCTGCTTGCAGGGCGGTTTCTTCTTGCTGCTTTGATTCTTCTGCTTCGAGGGTCTTGGAATGTACAAGAGTAGTTTCGACGGAGAAGTGATCGCTCAAGGAACATTGCAGCTCGGGGTGTCTTTGGAGGAAGCCCACTTTGGCGGTTTTAATGACCCAGCCACCTTGGTCTGGGTTGGCGGGGTCGAAGGCGGTGTTGGCGAAGATGTAGTCGAGTCGCTTGGCTGCCGGGTCAATTCTGTCTCCTGGGACTTCAATTGCTGGCTTGTTTGGTCCTAGGAGCTTTTGCTGGCCTTTGTTCCATCTCCATGTATTGAGCACGCTGTCGCAAGTCGCTCCATTCTCGTGTATATTATAATCGGCAGTCGGTATGGGCCTTCTCCTTGCCTTTTCTACAAGATCGTGGGAGGCGCCAATTGAGGAATCTGGATGTAATAACAGCCAGACGTCGCGGACTGGGGAATGTGTACTGATTAAACGGTGGGCGAGGGAAAGGGGGATCATGTTGAAGTCTCCAAGAGCTAGGACAAGATGACCACGCTCTGTAGCTCCACGAATGAGCTTTGCTATTTCCCATGCTTGTGCGGTTCGATGGCAGATGTAGGAATCGTTGGGCTCGCTTTCGTAGGGCGCATGGAGCTGTACTGGTTAGCTAGAGTTCTCAAAGTGACAAAAGAGTAGCCTACATGAGTAGTAAAGACCTCCACAATGTCCTTTACTCCTGGGCCGAATCGTATCCTCGCAGAAGCTACACCTTTCCCCACAAACCAATCACCTCGAAAGAAAGCTGTTGGTCTCCCATTGAGAGGATACCTGAACATGGAACTCTCCTCTATAGGCCATTTCGACAGTATTGCCAATCCGCCACCGAATATGCCGCTGTGGTAGAACTTCCCATACGGCAGAACATGTTTAGTTTCCTTCCGAATGCTCTTATAATCCTGCTGTGTCCAGCATTCCTGCAGTCCAACAATGTGTGGTTGAGGATCTGCAGAAGCTATGCGTTTCCCGATTTCAGTCAACCGTTCGTTCCGGAACTTGGCCAGGTACTTGAGACCCCAGCAGTTGAGAGTGATCACATTGATCTCAGCGGGACCCTCAGCAGGAGAATCCATCGTTATATCAAGGTTCGCAGACGTTTGTGTGTTCTGTGTAACGGCGTACAATAACGTTGCCTCTTTGGGGGGCAAAGCTGGGAACAGGGTGAAGGAAGCCGGGAGAGAAAAGGAGTCGGCCAATTCTATGAATGAGGGCTATATGCGATTACTCTGCCCATAGCATTGTTCACATTCGAATATTTCTCCGGGTGTGGAGAAGCTGAAAGTTCTATTTCGAGTTGAGTTGGAGTTTGAACCCCTCGTCGCATCGTGCATGATCTCATTTCCTCTCCACAGCCCAATTCAGCCAAAAGAAACAGGGGTGAAAAAGCCACCAGAGCCCGTCATTTTAGCGTCTGGCAGCGTGAACCACGCCCTGGAACTTAAGCTTGTTACCCGCTATACGCGCGTCTATTCACTGGAATTTTCCGTGATTTTCAGGGGAAACGCGTCTTCAAAGAAACGCACGCGATCTTCTCAACACCAGCGCACATCTTGAGATGTCTGACTTTGACTCTGCGGATGGCGCGCCTGCATCCAAGGGACACCGGTCTCAGAAGCGGCGGCGAGTGTATAATGACAGCGAGGCCTCAACACCAGGATACAGCTCTCCCGACGAGCTTGCAGAGGACCGCCCTTACCGATCGTCGAAGCTGAGTACACGACAAGACTCCGGCGCGCGACGGAGATCGCATACCTTAGATGTCAGCGCAGATGAACTAGATCATACCTACGACCACAGCAGAAGTAGAAGCCGTTCTACCAGCACAGAAACACCCCGCTCGCCTCATTCCCCAACAGATGCGCCCTCTCCACCGACCTACAAACCTTTGCGGCTCAACTTCAAGCAAAAATATATTCTACGAGGCCACCGCAAAGGAGTTGCCCAAGTACGGTTCTCCCCAGACGGCCGATGGCTGGCAAGCTGCTCGGCAGATGGCACAATCAAAATATGGGACGCTTCGAATGGGAAACATATGCGGACGTTAGAGGGACATTTGGCTGGTGTGTCAACGATAGCATGGAGCCCTGACTCGAACACCATTGCTTCTGGGTCAGACGACAAGGCGATCAGGTTATGGCATCGAGCATCGGGCAAACCATACCCCGCACCGCTTTTAGGGCATCACAACTATGTTTATTCGCTAGGATTCTCACCGAAAGGAAACATGCTGGCTAGTGGAAGCTACGATGAAGCTGTCTTCCTCTGGGATCTACGGGCGAGAACACAGATGAGGAGCTTACCTGCGCATTCTGATCCAGTTGGCGGGGTAGACTTCATTCGAGATGGTACGCTGGTATGCAGCTGCTCCACTGATGGGCTAATGTAAGTGACATGGGGATGTACCCCGCCTAACTAGTTGAATCTGAGAACTAATGCACTCAGTCGAGTCTGGGATACCGCGACAGGTCAATGTCTCCGAACCCTCGTGCACGAAGACAACCCACCTGTGACCACAGTTCGATTTTCTCCGAATGGCCGCTACATCCTCGCTTTTACACTTGATTCATGCATACGACTGTGGGACTACGTCTCGGGGCATTGTAAGAAGACCTACCAAGGCCACGTCAATACAAAGTACTCTTTGGGCGGCGCTTTCGGCGTTGGAGGAACTGATGGGTTCATTGTGTCGGGGAGTGAAGACGGAGACATCCTCTTTTGGGACGTGCAGAATAAGAAGGTGGTACAAAGAGTCAGTGGGCATGAAGGCGTGGTCTGTTGGGTCGATACGTGTCCTGGTCGCAATGGGACGATAGCCAGCGGCGGCCTCGACGGGACAGTGAGGATCTGGGTGGATGTTGAAAATGATCTCGGAGTTGATAATCTAAACCTGGAGGATGAAGAACAGAATGTTTATGCGCGCAGGGACAGCGTTGCCGCCGACATGGTTGGCGTTAAGATCGAGAATGGTGTGGATGGATACAATGATACCCCGAGAGATGATATTAGTGTGGACGGCGAGGAACGAGGTGTCGAAGAGCCGCTGCCAGATGAAATGGAAGAAGATTAAATGCTCACGGGGCGCGAAAAGGAAGGTGACAGAATATACTTGCGACGAGATCTCATCTACCTTGTTATGTTCCGGAGTACGAGCATATAAGTTTCCAATCCAGGTCGATATCTATTCCTTTTCCCTCTTCAGCATGAATTCCGGTCGGCATATCAGACTTTCAAAGTTTCCTTCAGTGCCGGGAGATCGTCTTACCGCCGAGTTGGCAGACAGGGGTGAGGAGGATCATGCTCATGTGCCTTGTTCTCATGTACTATCGCTTGGCGTTCTTCGGTCGCAGAAACTATTATGCGCACGTGGTTGCGTTTCACAGAAGTAGCTCATTTGTTTGGGCCGATTGAACCTCCACACAGCAAAGGAAGATCTACAACTTTGCATATACCGAGGCCGGCTTTTAGCAAGGTCTGCTGTTCAAACGCAACGTTCCTACCTATTGCTCACGACATATCGAATTTAGTTGCACTCGTGCTGGTTCTCTCCTTCCTTGCATAGAAACGCCGAAGCTCCGGACCACAAAAGCTAGGCATCTGCTCAGCATGCAATATGTATTTCAAGAACTTTTATCCCCCGCCTCTTTGGGCAACAGTACTGAGATTATTCCTTCTATTACTACGCTAGCAATTATGGTGTCGATTTCCTTCTTTCGCCTAATTTCCCTCCTGGTATCTGCAAGTCCATTGGCGTTGTCAGCTCCGGCGGCGCAGACTAAAGCAGAAGTTGCATTCAATACGCTCCAATCATGGTATAACAAAGGTAACGGGCTATGGGATACCACGGGGTGGTGGAACAGTGCGAATTGCCTCACAACAATTGGCGATTTGGCTGCGATTGACAATACTGTCTCTTCCACGGTGCAGAATGTCTTTTCAAATACATTCACGCAGGCACAGAAGTACAATCTTCAGATGGCCAAAGTGGTCACGGCGGATTACAACATTGTTTCCTATTATGGATCATCTGGCCCGTCTGCAATGGCAACGGAAGCGTATGATCCCAAGGGCTTTCTCAACGGCTATTATGATGATGAAGGCGTATGTAAACTCCCAGAGCATTTATTTCCTGATTCGAACACTCCGCGAGCTTTCATACTGGTTTTTTCTTCCAGGTCTCCCGAGATATTCAGAAGGGGCATTGAAACTCGCGAAGCACCCTGATGTTTCATCTATTAGCAATGCTGACTTCGAGACCTTGCAGTGGTGGGCCCTCGCTTGGATCCAGGCTTATGATGTGACCAAAAACAGTCAATACCTCCAGGCAGCCGTAGACATTTTCTCGGATATGAAGGGTGGAGCAACTACTCCATGTAACGGAGGAATCTGGGTTCGTCTCATTCCCCTATTCGTTTTGAGATATTTCAAAAGACGAGCTCGTGATTCATATTCCCAGAGCCGTTTCGAGAATCGGCGTCTCGACTACCCAAGTCTCCGTTGAAAGCAAGACTGACATCTGTACAGTGGGACAAGAAGCATACTTACGTGAATGCCATCGCCAACGAGCTATATCTTTCCGTTGCCGCGCATCTCGCAAATCGTGTTTCCAGCAACAAGAACGACTACGTGAATGTGGCCACACAGCAATGGACCTGGTTCCAAAACAGCGGAATGATCAATTCCAACAACTTGATCAACGATGGCCTCTCGGGATGCAAAAACAACGGCGGGACAGTATGGTCCTACAATCAAGGCGTCATCCTCGGGGCCCTCGCCGAGCTCTCCACCGCAACAGGGAACAAAGGATACCTCCAAACCGCCACGAACATCGCCAACGCAGCCATCAAGGCTCTTTCAGACAGCAACAAAGTTCTCCACGACCCTTGTGAGCCCAATTGCGGTGCCGACGGCGCGCAATTTAAAGGCGTCTTCATGCGTAACCTCCAAATTCTGCAAAAGGCGGCGCCGAGTCAGACGTATGTTGATTTTGCGGCTGCTAATGCGGCCAGTATCTGGGCGTATAATCGCCAGAATAGTGGGACGTTGAGTGTTGTTTGGAATGGGCCGTTTGTTAGTCCCGCGAATGCAAGTACGCAGAGCTCAGCGCTGGATGCGTTGGTGGCGGATCAGGCGTTTGGGAATAAGAATGCGGGGGCTATTGCCTCGAGAGCGCAACTGTGGTGACAGATGGTGAAAGACGATTATAAAAACTGATGAATGCATTCGATTATGAATTTGCACAAATCTTTTTCACCAGTTCGCTCGCTTTTCACTGTCTATCGGCCCCTTTCCTCATGCACTCTGGGTTCAAAACTGGAAGGCGCGATGAGGTTACAATCCCGCAAGAGTTCCAGGTGAAGAGACAGAAGGGACCACTGCGTTACATACTAAGCATCACCCTTCACCTCCCTTTTCCCTCCCGATCATTCAACATCAACAATACTTCATTCACAACATAACATTCCACAACATCCGTCCACAAAAACTATCTCATCAAAGATCCGGACTTAACATTACGACGCACATTACACCAAAATACCCACATCAACGTCCACACCAATTCCATCCTCAACCACAATGGCATCAGCATCAGGATTCAACTTCACCCTCCCCCACCCAACCCCTCCTCAACCAACACCACTACCAACAATAATCCCCTGCCCCGGCCCCATCGCCTGCAAACCCTACATCAAATACGCGCTGGACATCCAATACACAAACACGCTCTGGTACACCCTTTTCGGGGTCCTGTTAGCGGTTTTTATAATGTGTGCGGAGGCGATGGCGTTTTTGTGGAGGGGGTATTGGTATACGGAGAGAGAGAAGAAGAAGCTTGTGATTAGGATTGTAGAGGGCACGGAGGTGGAGAGGAGGGAGATTTTTGGGGACTTTGGGATTGAGGTTATTTGAGGGGGTGGGGATGAGGTTGGGGGGTGAGGTGGGGCAAAGGGGAAAAGTGGGGTCAGGGGTTGGGGAGAGGTTGTGGGGGTGGGAGTGTTGGGTACGATGGTCTTGTTGGAGTTATCGATTTGATATCCATACGTCACTTATTCCAGCTTACTTATATTGAGCGGGGGCACTCGGTGCTTGTTGGGCATGCTTGTTTGTTTGTATTATGAGACTTGAGGGACTAGAGACCTCTCACGGTCAAGGTCAAGGTCACTAGAATTATAATACTCCCTTTTATACAAACATTCTCTGTCTATTCTCGTCTGCATATGATTACCAAATCTACCCCGCTTGTCAAATAACCCAAAATGATGGCTTCCAACAAATCTTCTGCATCCATCCTCACCTCCGCAGACATTCCCGATCACCCTGGTCTAACGAAAAATCTGGTATGTATTCGTCGTCATTCCCGATGCTGAGTGGCATCGCAATAGTAGTTCTGATTATCATTCCTGGGCTTGGACAGAATCACATCTAAGCGAGTGCTTAAGGGGGTGTCGCTTAACATCCAGGGCGACGCCTATCATGTTCACGGAGCAATCCAAGAAGAAGATTTGACTTCAACTTGGTGAGATGTACCGTAGCTGTAACACGTATGGGCCAACGGAGAGACTTGACACTATCGGCGTCTGCGGTACCGGGAGGTCCTATTGTTCACCTGGGTTTGGAGACCATTCACTGGCGTGGTTAGGGTCATTTCTAGATACGCCAAGTAAGTCTCATTCAAAACCAAGTGAACTGCTTCAAGGCCCGTGCGTGTTTGCATGTGTGCTTGTGGGACTGTTCACCGAAGACATGCACTTTTCTACTGCTCATATTCATTTACAAATCTCAAAGAACAAGATTTATATTTCCATCTATCAAGCACGGTTCCGCTCAAGATCTTCTGGTATATAATGCTTATACCAGTCGCGCTCTAGCAAGCTTCGTCGCACCTTCCCATTAACGACAATCGTGTGCAGCTGTCTGCTACTCCTTCCTATCACCTTACTTGCTCGCCTCCACAACCCCTTTTCATTTCTCAGGTCATTCTCCAAATGAACAAAGACGTTCCAGAAATGGCTGTATCGCCTTCCTGTGGCACCCATCCAGTTTTTGAGTAAGAGGATCAAGACTGGAGTGAGTTTGATGGTGCCATGGACGGAATAGTGGATATTGTAGAGACGGCGGCAGGTTATTCCTAAACAGGCTGAGTATTGGGGTGGGAGAGCTACAAATATTTGCAGAAGTATTTCGTTTGGAAGATCGAGAAGGGATGCAGTGGGTGCAGGTCTGAGGATGTCCATATCTGGAACGGAAGTGAGTACAGGAGCTTCTGGACGTAACGTTCTTCGGTATTTCTCGGTGATATAGATATTGGATCTTTATCATACTCTGAATGCTGGAGTGAAGTAGATTTTATATCGAACGCTACGCTTGTCGTTTGCGTACGGCCAATCATATCTTCGAGTTATTGGGTGGGTCGAATGAGCAACCAAAAGAGGGAGGTGCGAATCCCTGGCGACAATCACAGAGGTAATTAAAGATCGCTAGCAATCTTGTCTCTTAATAACTTCGACTTTCCTCTTTCCATTGCCTCATTCCTCACAAAATCAAGCATGGTCTTCAGGTGCCCGCTTGTCAAGTTATCAGGGGTTTGCGTTACTCCGCCGGTCTCCTGCTCTGTCAGTTCACCTGTTCGCTGTCTCTCCACGAAGTTCCAAGACTCAAAGTCTGCTGATGATTGGAAACAAATGTGATACTGGCTACACAAAGTTTTGTGTTCATTTGGACACTCCACAGCTTTGCCGAGGAAGATGTACTGCCATAAATGCTCCCATACTCTCCCTGAAATGTGATCGTCCAGGGTCTGCCTTAACAACCGTTGGACGTGCTCCTTGTACTGGGCTCGGGGATTGCGTCGAATCGCGTCTTTCGCGACAGCAAATTGAGAGCAGCATGGCGAAGCAAATATTTCTGGAACTTCCTGTCCACCAAAGTTCTCTTCAAAAGTTGTTTTGACATAAGGCTCCTCCAGTTTCAATGGGTTGTAACCAGGTGATCCAAAAGAGATGGTTGTATTGATCCATGCTGGACATCCATTCATGTGGCCGATCTTAAGATTGACGTATTTCCGGCGTCTGACTTCTTCGAGGTCGAGGTGTTCGATTGCATGCGATATTTTCATATCAAAGATAGCGTCATTATGCCATCCGCTTTCTGATGCATGTGTGAAGATTGAGATATCAGGGAGGTAATCGTAAAAGTCGTAGAGGTAGGTGAGGTACATCATTGCTTCGTTGCCTTTGTTGGCAGGCGGATGAAAGCTGGCGTTCTGATCATCGGCAACGTATGGTATGACGTGCATATTTGGCACACTGAGATTCGTTGCCCATGTGTAGTTATCTTTTCTCGTGCTGGCCAAAACGAGGTAGACGCTTGGGGGCTTGCGGAACCCCCGTAGCTCCATTAAGAACCGGATTGCGATCCATCCTGTGACGAGGATAAACAAGACCGAAATTGCGTGACTCCACCGTCCCAAATGTTGCCGTTGAACAGAATTGATCATTACGCTGGTGCAATACCAAATTTAGAAAAGCCCGCCGCGCAAAATGGCAATGCCGAAGCCATTTCCCGAGAGAAATTCATCGAAAACGAAGCTTCCTCGCGGAAGTCTGAATTGTACTTAACCATAATCCGTACATTCCTCGTCCATGACAAGGGATGAAGAATGTGAGTAAGCCTCTACAAGCTCGAAACAACAATAAACTTTCTCGTTAGTCGAGCTGCTCCGTAAAATGACTTTCAAAGCATTCATCAGATATTGGCGTAAAGGAAATACGATGAGCCCTCCAAACGTCTTGAATGATAAGACTTCTAGGCAAACAACCAGACATATGAGTTTCAAGGTCTTAGGTGGCACTTGCCGCTGGGATTCCCATTGCCCCCTTTCAAGCAAGGAGCTGCGAATCGCATCCTAAATTGAGACAGATTAAGCGGATGACACTAACGCCCCCCTTGATTCTGGTTAGCTGCATTGGGATCACATTGTTGTCATCGATGTTTCTCGCTTTTTTGACTGACACTCCACAGGTGAATGACCTGTACAGACCTGCGAAGTAATGAAATTATCTGAGCATGAGTTTCTTGTTTTTAGGTTCTCCTCGAGTGCCTCGTGATTTGAAGTTAGCGAGCCTTCCCGAAATCTGCTTCCTTTTGGATCGACAACTAAGTTAGCACATTGCATTTTTAGATCTTGACACTTGCAGCTTCCGCGCAGATCATATCTGCAACACCAGCATCCCATCAGCCGCATCTCCACAACCCAGGGACTCGAATTCTGGGATTTACTGCTTGCCATAAGCATCTATCTTCTTATAACGACAAACTTAATATCCTACAACAATAACTCCCAAGCATTAACAAAAGCCAATCGATCATCCACGACTTTTCAGTATGAGAATGTGACTCCATTGTCATCAAGCTCATGATCCATCGAGCTGGGAATTGAGGAGCGACCGACGGAAGGGCGGGTTAGGAAGACATTGTTGCTGGTTAAGTTTGCGATTGGACTTGATACAAGCTATACACGCTGGAATCAACGATTCGGTTTCGTCGAGGACAATGTCCTCCTCAAGCATGATTTCTTTGCAGGATCCACCTCTGTCGATTTTTTATCAACATGAGTACCAATTGCGGAGAGGGAAATCGCGACCCGCTCGTTCATGATCTTTCCAACTGAAAATGCGTTATGCATGTGCTATGGCTGCTTTCTGAAATGCAGTTGCGGCTGGTCAAGCTCTTGGCACCACTGAAAGCCGAACAACATATGCCACTTGACGATAGCGTTGAGAATATGAAATTGCCCACTCGGGATGCGTCCATAACTGCTTCAAAAGACAGAAAGGCGCAAAGATTAAGGAAGTTTTGGAAGCGCGGCAGAGAGAAGTTGGGAAATTGATCCGATCGGGCTCGAGTAAGGCTACATCCCGTGCTTCCCGGGAACCGGATCCCAATTTGAAGCCAAGACGCCAGATTTTAGTTGTAGCCTGTAACGATCTTGCGACAAGGTTGGAAGTCTATTTTTCGCTCTTTGGGAATCAGAGAAAAGCTTATTGGAATCCTAAGCCCATGAGCCATTTTCTAGTCTTCGGCACTCAGACTCACCTAGCCCTATTTGGGCTACTTTGAGATGTCAAGCTAGCTCCATTCCGAATCTGCCACATCCAAACAAAGTTTCATAACGAGTAAGCCAGGTTTGTTATTGGAGCACGTGTCCATTGAGATCGTCTCTGCGCGCAAAAAGTCGCGATTTTAGCTCAGAGATACCGAGAAGGAGGCTAATCGGTGTAGATCCAACCTGAATCGAGTGTAATCAGTCCACCATTGTCTGACCCGCGTCCGAACCAGCATCAAAGATGCCAGCACTTGCCGAAAATACGAAGCCCCGAGTCCACAGCGGGACTCGGACTTTCGACGGTGAGGATGATTAGCATCGGCAGGCCTAGTAACCTTATCTCAGATGCGGGGTGATCCCAATTTGCAGACTTTGCAACCAAGCAAAGATCGTCATCAAATGCGCTGCTTGAGACTAAGATAACAATAAATGCAAGTCTCACATGAAAAAGTATTCGTGATCGCCATGAGGCTGACTTCTGTCCGTAGAGATGCGGCCGATGCGCGAATCAGGGAGGGTCCTTACCTCGACTTCCAACTCGCAGCGCTCATCCCAACCGTTGCCAGAGAGAAATGAATGCAAGGACGATCGTATCAAGCTGCTCCCCATCTTGATTTCTTTTCTTTTTGCGCAATCAGATTCTGTCATTGGCCAATTTACTAGCCGGGTTTGAATACGAGGATAAGTCTGCAGCCTTGGCATGCATGATGCTCCTCCAGGGTGCGGTTGTCAGCAACTGTTGGGTTGGGATGGCCTACCTGCTGGGATGAGCTCAAGCTCACCAGCATTTCCGTAATTTTGATGTTTACCCCTCGGTCCCCTTCCTTTTCTCTGTCTTTGAATACTCTCGGTCTGGAAATAACCCCATTCTCTGTTATTTCAACCCTCGTTTTCAATCCTCAGTCGTTCCAGGAAACCAGAAAGTGCTCTTTCATAATTTTAAATAATTCATTACGTTCTACTCAATTTGGGAGCCTCGAGTCATGATTGGGAATCTCGAGGCTGCTTTCAGAGCAGTACTTCTGATAACATGCGCAAGTGCTCCAATTCAGAAAGAAAAGAGCTCTAATGCTAATTCCAGGTCCAGCTCAAGCCATCATACGCCGTAGTCGTCGAACACAGACAGGCTGGACCGGGTCCCCAGAAGAGTGACTTACCCACTGGATGGACGTACTCTGGCTGTATCCAGTAAGTGTACATCTTCCTATTCTATCGAGCATGGAAGCTGATGAAAACACCAGGGACAACGTGAACTCGAAAGAGAACGCAAACCAGCAGATCTCCACATTTCCGTACAAAGTGTGGGATACACAGACAAACGAGGCTGTTTCGTGTCTTACTCGTTGCCAAGAATTCGGGTTCAATGCTGCTGGACTCGAATACTCCTCCCAATGCTGTAAGTGTCCATTTTACTGACATGTGGGTTTGATACTGATAAAATTAGACTGCGGGGATGTTGAGAACATCAACACAGCGTCTGCGCCGTCAACTTCAACGAATCCCAACGACCCCAAGTTCTACACTTACAGTGCAAAGCCTGCCACCTACGCCGACTCGGAATGTAATGCTCAGTGCTCTGGTAATAAGAACTACTATTGCGGAGGCGGTAACAAGCTCACGTGGTACACCTATACCACATCTCCGACTAAATGGGCGTTCCCAACCGGGGCTGGTGCAGGGTCGTACTCGTTACTAATTGGGGGGGTGGTAGTACCACTCATTACTTCTCAGGCGATCACTGGAAAGGTGACTTTTGTCGAGAAATCGGGTACTGGGGAGCCGAATGGAACGGGAGCATACGAGCTTGATCTGTCTCAGATTAGCAACTTTGGGAACGCTTGGAGAACAATGACGGGTCTGAAGACTGACGTATTCTGCGCCGCTGGTCTCACCCTTCCCGATAAGGCAGGAAGGCAGATCACTGTCGGCGGCTGGGCTGGCGCATCCAATTACGGTATCCGTCTTTACTGGCCCGATGGGTCCGCCGGGGTGAAAGGACAAAACCAATGGACCGAAGATCCTAATAACCTTCAGTTGCTTGTGCCTCGATGGTATCCTTCAGCTATGATCATGGCGAACGGTTCCATTCTCGTGGTTGGTGGTGAAATTGGTCAAAATGCTGCCGAGCAGCCGAATCTGGAACTTCTGCCAAGAACCGGCGGAGGGCTTGTCAACTTGGACTTCTTGCAAAGGACAGCGCCTTTCAATTTGTATCCTTTCATCCTTGTGGTTCCATCAGGAATTTTCATCCTGTATTACAATGAGGCTAGAATCTTGGATGAGAAGACGTTTGCTACCATTAAGACATTGCCCAATCTTCCTGGCGCTGTCAATGACCCAACTGGAGGCCGAACTTATCAGTTGCAAGGGTCAATGGTAGCATTACCCCAGTATGCCCCATTCACTGACCCATTGGGAGTCTTGGCATGTGGCGGGTCGACTTCTGGAGGCGGATACTCAATTGACAATTGCGTGTCCACTCAACCAGAGGCAGCAAATCCGGTTTGGACAATCGAGCGCATGGTAAGTCGATTCCAGACGGTGGCCGTATTAAAAAGCTTGTTAACTCAGAAATCAGCCATCGAGAAGAGTCATGCCCTGCATGGCCGGTTTGCCAGACGGAACTTACCTGATCGCCAACGGAGGCCAGCATGGAGTTGCAGGCTTTGGTCTAGCTGGCGCACCCAACTACAACGCTGTCCTTTATGACCCCAAAAAGCCCGTGAACCAACGTATGAGTGTCATGGCGAATACTACAGTGGCTCGTCTCTACCACTCTGAGGCCATCGTCCTCCTCGATGGTAGAGTCATGATCTCCGGGTCCGATCCAACAGGAGACTACAGCCAGCCTGCTGGTAGTTTCCCAGAGGAGTACAGGGTAGAGGTCTTCACGCCTCCCTACCTCCTCTCGGGTCTCGCACGCCCAACTTTCAGCATCACGAATAAGGACTGGACATACGGCGCTGCTGTAACTTTCACCAGCTCGACCGGAAATGCAAAGGTGTCCCTGCTAGGATCCGTCTCCAGCACACACGGCAACAGCATGGGACAGAGAACGCTGTTCCCCGCCGTCACTTGTGCTGGAACATCTTGCACTGTTACAGCACCACCGAACGCACATGTGTGTCCACCGGGCTGGTATATGATGTTCGTGCTTGACGGGCCTACACCTTCTGTTGGCCAATTCGTGAGAATTGGTGGTGACCCCGCAGGACTAGGGAATTGGCCAAAATTGGCCGGCTTTGACCTGCCTGGAGTTTAAGCGCGCTGAAATGACTGTTTGTATTGGTGAAAAAATATAAAGACTCGAGATGCAAGGCAAGGGCTGCTACATTCTCCGTGGTTTTGAACTGCTTTGGAGCGCTGCGGCGGCAATATCTTAATGTTTATTTATTCCGTCAGCCCCAGCAAACTATCTGGCTAGACAGCGTTCGTATTAAGAATTTTTAATGAGAAATGAAATGAGTGAAACGTGCGCACTAAGAAGGCTTGAGGAAGTTGAAAAAGGAATTGCGCGTTGTAGGCGGGATGGAAATGACAAGGGCTGTTGCTGACTAATATCGAATTTGAACGGCCGGCGCGAAGTACCCGTGGAAAGTTCAAGATCTGAATGTCTTCAAGCATTGCCATCTATCTCGACGCGTTCCTTCCTCTACATCAATGCCTATTTTGCGTCTCTGCTTATCACGATGCCTGTGAGCGCGTGCCAGGATATCTTTCGAGCTTCCTTTTGAATATCACACGCGCTTCTAAATCTCGAGATCGAAATACGTATTCCGAGGTCCCCCTGGCGAGATGAACATGCATGAGACGGCATGGAGGACTCGGGGCATTGCTGGATGTCAATCAATCATACAAGGCTCTGCCACGGGTTGTTAATATGACTAGGAATACACACATGAATCTGCTGCGGAGCAGCGAAGACGAGGCCATTAGGCTAATCCCCATAAAAATTGGATACATTGTGGAGGATTGGAGCTACTTCAGCAAAGATAGATCGTGGGGGCATGGCTAGAATGGGATACTTCTTTAATTGAACGATCCCTGGTCTCAGATGAGATGGCAAGTGCCTTTCGGCGCTTCTTTACTCTCTTCCAGGAGAATTCTCGTACTTCGTAGCCAGCGAGAAAATGTTCATCCATTTAGATAGTCGTCACACAAGCAAGTGCTCGACATTGACTCGCTGTCATGGCACAGAATACTCCTTTGAAGCTCTGAACGAGCGGCATAACTGTAGGCTGCTTAATTAGCCTCATGGTCCCCACGAAATGCAGAGGACTTGTCACAAGCAATGAGGTGAAGTTCGATTGAACCTATTTCTATAGCTTTCGGTTTCTCTCTAAACAGCAAGCTCGTAAAGCATGGTCAATAGATGCAGGTGTATCTCTGTCGAGTTTGCGCTTGCTCTGCTTCCCTCTGTCTTTCAACACTTTGTACTACCACCAATTTCTCCCCTCATCTTCCCCGTCCACGCATGTGCACAAGCAGTGCCCTCACTGGTCCATCTTCCTTCGCCTTCCTTAACGGGTAAATCTTCCTCTCACCATTCAGTCCCTTCTTCATGGTGTATTTGATGAGTTCACTATGGTTGTTGAATTTTCGTGGTTTCGTGTTTGCCTTGACTGCATCGAGCAGATCATAGATGTTGACCCAGACTTTCTTCAGTGCCTACTCGTCGTTAGCATTCTTGTCTCCTGCGGGCTGCGAAACCGGATGCAATTTCAAATACCTCTCTGCACTTGTTCATGCTGTTCAATTCCTCCTTGCTGCCCAGATCCAGAAGTTCGCACAGCTTCTGCCAGTTGTCCAAATTTGTCTCCTCCCCGAAGTAATCCGCGAATTCCCTAACGACATTTCGGCGAGGTCTGACCATGTTTGTTTCCTCTGATGCGTGGGATGCTTCGAGGAGCTGCTGCTGGATGGTAACGGCTTCAAGCTTGGCTCAGATAATTGAACCACTGCAAGGCTTTTCTGGGCTGGTGATGGCGGATCTCAGACGACATTATATGATCTGTGGACTTTCAGCAGCAAGATTGCAAACAAGAAAAAAGTTGATATGCAAAGAGCTTTCTAGCTTTAGATAGTATCATCAATCTTCTATGTTTCCTATCATGTTGACATTCTTTAGCCTGCAAACAAAACGGTGGACCATGCTGCAGGTACCCGTCGTCTGAAACCACTGAGAAGATGGCCAATAGATCTTGCAGGGGACCCAAATGGGACTTTATCAAGCTTTATCTTTGGCCTGTTTTCTTACGTGAAGTCATTTTACTGTAAATTACAACCTACTCAATCAACATCATCTAGCGATATTCTATATCTGTTTCTATACCTGCTGGATACATTTCAAAATACTTGTAAATATCATGGAGATCTCTTAGTACAATCACTGACTGAATACATGTTATTGATTTGAAAACATTTCCCTTCTATGTCGTAGACAAAATGCCGGTGTGCGGGCTGCATGCCGCTAGAAGACACTGAAAATCAGCGATTAATCCCCTAAAGTACGGCACGGTACAGTACCCAAGGATAGGAAATGCAGCCTAAAAGTTGGCCCCCAGCAGGACTTTCGGCGTTCCGAATCCCCGGTACAACGTACCTCTTTAGCCACGTCATATTACTAAGTGCCAATTCATTGGCCACAGGAAACTCGATTCTGGGCATAAAGTTCTCCTAGCGTTGTATTTATATATTTGCAACGACCGGCCTCAAACACACCACCTATTCCCAAGATCGAGTCCTCCTTCGTATCCATTCGCGGCTTTCACTGCCAAAAATGATATTTGAAGGCTTGTTAGCCTCTGGCGAAAAGAGCTCAGTTGCTCTTACGGTCGTGGTTAGCTTTGCCAGCGCTGTATGTCCTACGTAGGCGTCAGGGACTCGTGTAAACTAACTGAATTTAGTATCTCTTATCCTTCATCGCCACAGCGATATACAATGTGTACTGGCACCCTCTCGCAAAATATCCTGGTAGGTCTTCCCGAACTATCAATAAGTTTCAGACTGTTAAGCACCCACAGGGCCAACCCTTCGCGCCGCTTTTCACTTCCCAGATGCTCTTTCCAAGCTTCGAGGGACATCCTACACAGATACCAAGGCTCTGCACGACAAGTATGGGGGCGTTGTCCGCCTAGTTCCGGATGGCCTCTCATATGCCACCAGCCAAGCATGGAAAGGTATTTCAATGCCGATCCCATCGTAACTGGTCGCTAAGTTCTAGAGACATCTACGGCACGAACCCTGACAGGTCTGACTTAGAGAGAGATCCGGCCTTTTACAAACGAACCAACGCAGTGCATATCCTCAGTACGTATACGTACTTAGCGGACGTTTCCTCAAGCTCACTTCAAAAGGTGCAGATCGCGAAGACCATACTCGTATCAGAAAGATGCTTGCACCAAGTTTCTCGGATGGAGCGCTTCTAGAGCAAGAACTTCTGTTGACTCACCACTTCGACTTCCTTGTGTCGCAATTGAAGCAAAGGATCGATGGACCTGACCATGGGCACGTCGATATGATGGCGTACTACAATTTTGTGACGTTCGACATTATCGGGCAAGTATTCTTTGAAATCTCTAAGAACTATTCTGACTTGTAGCAGGGATTTGGTTCTTGGTGAGTCTTTCGGAGCTCTGGAAGGAGGCGAATACCACCCCTGGATTAGGTCAGTAACTCAGTAACTCAGCAGCTCTTCGCAATTTCGAATCGGGCTAATGGTCCCCCAAAGAAACATGTTCGAGTCGATCAAAATGCTGGGCGTCATCCGATTCGCCTTGAATTATCCGGCTTTTGGTCTGCTTTTTGCCCTTATTTTGAAAGCTGTTCCATCTTTGGCGGCGAAACGGAAGGCGCACATGACGTTCACAGAAGAAAAATTACAAAAACGACTCGATCGAGATACTGATCGCAAAGATCTGATTGCATATGTAAATCTTTCAATCAATCACGTCTTCTTCAGAGCTGATCAATTAGGTACTCCGCGATCGGGATGGGAAAGCTGGACTGAGATATGAAGAAGTCTTGAGCAACTCGCGCATCATGCTCACTGCAGGCTCTGAAACAACAGCGACACATCTCTGTGGCGCCACGTGGTATTTATTGACCCATCCTGATGCCCTGCGTCGTGTACAAGACGAGGTCCGCGCAGCCTTTAAGACCGCTGATGAGATCACACTTCGTTCCGTCCGCGAGCCAGGGCGTTTACCGTATCTCAACGCTGTGATTCAAGAGTCATTTCGATGTTACCCATCTCTTCCGGCTGCTCTGCCCCGCATTACGGGTCCTGAGGGAACAATCATCGACGGCAAATATGTTCCTCCCAAGGTGCGTTGAAACTCAAATCAAATGCTGTTTTTAAGCCTATCTAAACTCTACAGACGTCGGTTGGTGTACATCAGTGGTCTACTTACCGCTCCGCCGACAATTTCGCCACACCAGATGAGTTTATCCCAGAACGCTGGCTGCCGAATGCACCGCAGACTTTCCAGAGCGACGACAAAGAAGCGCTTCAGCCTTTTCACATCGGACCTAGAGCTTGTATTGGGAAGACGTATGTGTCCAACTTGTGAAGAGCATCAACCGCTTGAGCACTGACGTGTCAAAACAGTCTTGCGTACTTTGAGATTCGATCCATTCTGACTCGTATGCTGTGGAACTTTGAGATGCGGCTCGAGGATGAGAGCCAGAATTGGTTGGATAAGCAGAAGGAGTATACACTTTGGGATAAACCATCACTGTGGGTACGGCTCGAACACCGCAAGGGTTGAGGACTTTCTGAGCGGTTATCTGATGGATATTTCTACCTACGCACAGAGTGCTGAAGCACTGTCTCCGTTAAGCGTCTCTCTCGTGTCAAACGTTTTTCTTGGTAGGAAGAATTACCAGAGCCCGCAACAATCATTCTCCCAGCTTTTCACACGTGCGCGAGAATAAATAATTCGCTGACAGTCAATTTCATTGGCACTCTTTTAAGAAACTGCGCCATGAGCTCGTACGATGCGACCAAAAACCCTCGAAACCGTGGAGCTAACTTTCGATGCAGATCCGAACATCATACCTACGCTATAGAGACCCGTACGCAAAGGTCGGGCTTTCATTCCGATTTCAGCAATTATATTTCATCAATATCCTAGGCTCTTCTATTCAACGGTTGCCCGAACCCCTTTAGTCTCCAGCTTGGGTAGGGGAACAATGTAATCGTGAATGTGATCAGTATCTGTGTGGTCCGTTTCATAAAGTTTAAGATTTGGGCCGCCAGGTCGAAAGAGCACAGCGAGCGCCAGACTGAGTTCGGACAGTGCGAGATTCTGCCCAAGACAGTTTCGAGAGCCTACGTTTGCCATCAGAAAAGCAAGTCATAAGCATGGAACTTGGGACAAACCTCGTGCGAATGGTACAAAATTACGCAACATCAGCGGATCAATGTCACCCAGCCAGCGCTCCGGACGATAGGTGAACGGGTCCGGGTACACGGTTGGGTCAGTATGCATCAAGTAGGCGGACATGCCCACAGCAGTCTGTGCTACGTCAGACAAGCTTTCATAAGTAATGGCAGTGACAACTTACGCCGGCTGGAATAGTCCACTGCTTGTACTGTATGTCTGCGTTGGGAGATACACGTGGAAGTGGGTGCATGGTCGAAAAGCTATGTCTGGTTCAGGCAGTCAGCGTAGCCTGAAGTCTGGGTTCTTTGTCAGTAACCATACCGAAGTCCTTCTTTCAAGCAGGCCTGGAGATAGGAAATGCCTTCAAGATCCACCCAAGTTGGAACCTTCGCTGGCCATTCCGCCATGATTTCTCGCAGTTCTTCTGTAAGACGCTTTCGGATATCAGGATTAGAGAGAATGTAGTAAACAATGTGTGTCAAAGTACGAGCCGTGCTTGTACTGCCTGCCGACTGGATCACCTGCGCCTCGTTTGCCAGACGTTTATCATCGAGCTCGGACTGGGGCATATCACTGTTGATGATCCAGTGGAAGAGAGATTTATAGTTCCGCCGATCGTGACCGGTCTCTCCTTTCTGGGTATCGATTTTTTCGGTGTCAATTTTCGCCTGTTTTGCAATGGCGACGCTTTCGAGAGTTAACTGTACTTCTTCAGTCCTGTATTTTCCTGTTGCAAAAGGGTGCAAAGTACCTCATCAAAGTCATCGAAGACCTTACCCTGTGGCATTAGCCACAGTACGACAGACTTCGGCATGTAGTGAAAAACGCTGAAGTTGTCAGCTTGTGATTCGGTTTCCGGGCTGTCTAAATACCTTGCAAGCCAGGGGAAGAATTGGAAAAAATAGATAGATTTGATTATCGAGTGGACGAGGTTGTACCACTCTGGCGCAAAATTTGGGGTATCCAGATACTCTTCTTTGTCTTCCCAACACAGTTTACCAACCACATCCCCAGACATAGCGAAGAAGACGTGGTCCAAGCGGAGCACTTTGCCTGTGCCTTTGACAGCCTCGAGACGACTGTTAAGCTTTTCAGTAGTCTCTGCGAGGAGGGACTGTTGCCGAAGGATACCCGAGCGTGAGAAATACGGCTCGAGAGGCTTTCGCCGTTTTCGATGAAGGTCATGGCTTTTGGTCAAGAAGTGCGAGCCTATACAGTTTGAGCATGAGACGAGCCTTGATTTGGGACTGCCAACCATCGAAGCCAATTCCTTGACTGAACGCAGAATAGTTCTCTGTCTTCCTCTTGCCCTCCACAACATAGATTTCGCTATATGCTTCAGGGTCATGAATGGAGATCAAATCAGGATTGACACGAACAATTGGACCTGATGAGACCTTAGCGGGGGCTTCTGAATCATCAAAGCTGAGTACCATATTTTGCGTGCATTTTCTCAATCTCATAGATATATTTGCCTCGACACCAGTAGTTATAGTAGAACTCATAGTAGTGACTTGCCGCCGCGATCTTAGGTCCTGGGAATTTCGCCAATGGTGAAAGGTATAATTGGTAGAAGACCAAGAAGACTGCCCGGCCAACGACACAGACTATGCACGTAATTCCTATGCTAAATAGAGGATGCTCCTCGACAAAGCCAGGAACATATGGTTTGGACATATTCATGATAGTAAGTCTACAGCCAAAAAACTTCTCTGGCCTCGCATTTCAAAATTTACAGTCAATGCAGTCACAGAGTGAGGCCGGAGAAATAAACCCCACCACAAGCCCAAAATACTTTCGCATCAGCCCCGTGGCAGCTGTCCAAAAATCAAAGCACTAGAACGATATGGAACTAATGCTCAGGCACGCTTTTTTAGGCCTTGCATAAGTTCATAAGCCTCATCCGTCATTTTTGAGGGGGCAGTGTGGTAAGGCCAGGCAGACATGGCAAGCTCCGATGCAGAGGGCTTACAATGCTGTTCAAGTCACTGGGATAATAACGACTGTTTCGGTAATTGAGCAACTTTTACAGTGACTTTCACTCCACCCGTCTCTCAGCTTCATTGTATGGTCCGGAGAAGATACCCAAAGTGACAAGAGGTGCGTACTGTAAACATGATTGGGCAATGCTACAACCAATATATGAAGCGGACTCGAAATTCGTGCCCTGTTGTCGAAACTTTAGGTCACCTGGCTTCACTATATCTTCCAAATATTAGCTTGATATTACTGGTGCCCTCGGTCCCGGGGATGGGGTGTATTGACCTCTCTGTGCCGCCCTCAAGGGTGCGTCACCAAGCCGATATGGGAAAGTACGGGTCGATCCCGCATACCAAGAAGGCTACCGACCCGGACAGCCAGCCACAATACAAGGATGATACTTGCTCCCTTTATCCTCCATAATCTGGGCCAGGCTTCTTCAATCTCTGGGCTGAATCTTTTGCTTTTGAAGATCGTTATACCTAGAAATTTAACATTAATTCGAGGGCAGGAATTTGCCTTGGAAAATACGGGGGTCGATAAACAGCGCTTTCGGGCGGAAATGATCAACAATTTGGGTTCCTGTGTCTGGCATATAAGGCGATTACGATGTATGCAAATCAATATGTCCCTATCCAGACTGATGGCCTGGTAAGGAAGTATGACCCTGGGGTAGATATAGAGACTCTTGGTTCTCGTTCACATAGATAGCCCGAAGTCTTCTGTAAATACACATATACTTTATCATCTACCAAGCCAAGTCTTTCAGTAACAGATAAGAGACGCTTGCTATACCTCCATATTCTTTCATTTCCAAACGTTTGAATTCGAAATGGACTTTAAGCATTCTGAGCTAGTCGACCCACGTACGTACAATACTGAAGGTCTCTGCGACGGAATTCCACTTCGACGCCATAAAGACCCCATGGGTGAAATTCGAGGGGCCATTCGGGCTCAAAGAGATTGGGCTCGAGTGGTTTGTCCAGTCCGCAATTACAAAGGCACACTTGGCAATCCCTTCAGTTTTGTCCGTACAACAATTCCCGAAACTCTTCCGGAACGCCTTGAAATTTGTTCATATGCCAATGAGTACGCTTTTCTTTACGATGGTGAGAGACCTCGGTCCTAGCTCTAGCTCTAGATCACTTCTAATATAGATCCAGATACTGTAATGGAGGATCTTGAGCAGAACTTAGTAGGCCATAACAACCAATCACTTCTCGGATCAATGGAATTAACATGTCTAAAGAATTCAGAACAGCGGCAGCAGATCTTGGAAGAGTTCCAGCGCGATACGATCCCATATGCCAAGCAGCAGGACAGTGTCGACTTGAGACTCGAAGGCGCCAAGAGGATTCAATCCCAAATTCTTAAGGAGATGATGGCTATTGACGAGCATCGTGCTATTACCACAATGAAGTCCTGGCAGAAGTACATTCAAGTTGTCTCCAGCAGACAGAGGTCAGAACCATTTGCCCATCTCGAAGAGTTTCTGCCCTACCGAATCAGTGATGCTGGTGAACTGTAAGCAACAGTGTAGACTTTGATTCTTGAATATCGACTAACAAGAGAAAGATTCTGGTTCGGCTTGGTAACCTTCGGCATGGGCTTGACAATACCCAAACACGAAATGGGCCTCTGCAAATCACTCACTTTCTCAGCATGGTCATCTCTCGCTCTGACCAATGATCTCTACTCCTGGGAAAAAGAACGTAAAGAGGCGGCTAGGAAAGGCGAGCCACACGTAATGAACGCGATTTGGATCCTCATGCGTGAACATTCGATTTCAGAATCACGGGCTAAGGAAGTCTGCCGTCAGAAAATCAGAGAGTGTGTCACGGAAGCAATAAGAATTGTCGAGGATACGAAAAAGAACCCAAACTACTCCCTCGACCTGAAGCGGTATTTGGAAGCGATTCTCTACAGCATTAGTGGCAATTTGGTTTGGAGTGTGTATTGTCCCCGCTATCATCCAGAGAAACTTTATGATCCTCTCACGATGTCGATGATGGCAGACGTTGAGAAGGAGGGTGTATATCCTTTGGAACGTCTGAACAAACCTCAAGTTTTGGCATTGTAGGATCATTATTTTAGTCGGATACAAGTTTTATCAAAATAGGCTCATTCATATTCGCAAAGTCATCGGGATTATGTGTGTATGTTCTAAAGTGCTAGCGGTTTCGACATGACTTCTTGCCAGCTTCTATGAGCCCATATTAGTTCTTTCATGTTTACTCATTTAGGCTTTCAATACCACATCCCCTTAGCCGTGTGCGGCTCTCCGAAGTGTTATAATTTGAGACATTTCCATGCGGTCCGATGCTGTACGAGGCTGTTATGCTGTAGACTTGGCAGCTGAATCGGCTGAAATTTAGACCGGGTCACACAAAAGCTTATCACCAGGATATTGATTTCATAGGCTATGCTATTCTCAACAATATTCCCGAACCTGTACCATCAAGTTTCTAGAGCTCTTGTTGGCAACTGATTTTTTATGATCGCCGAGAGTCTTTCCTTGAGCCCGAGTACCTGGTGTATCTGGATACCGAGCCTACCTATCACTTCATGTTTCCCCACTCCAAGTTCTTTGTGAAAATGTGATTTCTTTGGAGATCAACAAGACCGGGATACTTCTGCATACGATGATGCGCCTCCTTCAAAGGAGGGGAAAGATACAGAGGGGTAAAGCTGACTACGAGATAATAATAGGACTTAGGGTTGCATTGAAAAGGAGCACCACACTCTTCAATCAAGTTTCAGTAGTCGCGAAATTATTGATGGGTGGCTGCGGAAAATCCTGACCCGAGCAATATAGCAGGGCGGCTTGCGTGGCGCCCGTATGACGTAAATCCGCTCTTCGCGGCGTACAGATTTTCAAGCCATTACTTATTGCAGTCCGTGATATGCAGTATTTCAAAATCATTTCCTAAAGCAGCTAAATCATATACGACTAGGACTTCTATCCCCTCTAATATATATCATGCAATAGCGTTGATCTTATATTATTCCAGTGGCATTGTAAGGTAGCTGTGTAACATAAACTCAGCCTTGCGCTGGATTATGGCACAGGTTCAAGTGTCGCGGGTGAGATTTTAGTGGGCGGCTCGGTAGACGTGCATTTGGAATTATGGCTGGCGTTATGGAGAAGCTCCTGTTTACATGCCATCTTTGGTATCCGATGAGCCGCCTTTCCCCCGCCTCCCAAGATACATCTGATACCGCCTACTAGCGCAAGGCTCAAGGTTGCTCCTGCCACATGGCTACGCTGCAACGATCTAGAATGCTTTTTCTTAACATTCATTGATCCCAATAATTTCTTCACTTCTTGTTCAAGCTGGAATTCGAATCATTGATCAAATAAACAAGATGTCGACATCGACTTCTGGTGGGGCTTCAAAGCCAAAGGGGTTTTACCCAGCACCGCCTGGTATCACTCCCAACTTTGTGAACCCGACGACGCTTCAAGGCAACAATATCGCGCTTCACACTGTAATGCTCTTCTTCGTGACATTATGTGTTGCTATACGCATCTACACGCGAGCATTCATTACGAGACAGCTGGGCGTAGATGACTGTGAGTGTATTCGGTGGCACGCAATTCAAATGCTGACTTGACGATTCAGATTTTTGTGTCTTTGCATACGTAGGCTTTGGTCTAGAACTGGAAAGAAAGTGGTATTCTGACGTGAAGATTTGTAGTGTTTGGCGTTGATTTACTCGTCCCTGCTACTTGCATGTATGCTTTCTCTGTCTAAGCCATTTCAAAATACATGTGCTGATACTTTACTGTAGGCGGTCACTACTTTCTTGGACACCATATTTGGGATATTCCCAAATCTGACTTCCTTTATGGCTCTAAGGTGAGTAGCCCAACATATGCAAAGTAGAACAGCGCTCAACGCAAGTAGCTTGAAGTCGTGGCTGAATTTATGTACTTGATACTTTCCGCGGCCATTAAACTATCCTGCTTGACGATATACCTTCGATTATTCGGTCCCAACAAGGTGTCTCGTTGGCTGTGCTACGGAGGAATTGCATTCATCATTGCCGGATACTTTACATTCCTCATGGCATCTATCTTTGGCTGCACTCCAGTCGCAAAACACTGGAACCCATTACTTAAAGGTCACTGCCTGCCTAGCGGGACATTGGCCTATGGATCCGGTGCTCTGAATGTCGTCACGGATATATTCGTGGTATTTCTCCCCACTCGAGCGATTTGGCGCTTGCAAATGAAGCTTTGGCGCAAAATTAAGATTATGGGGGTCTTCTCTCTTGGTCTTGTGTGAGTACCACTAATTGTCCCACGACTGAATTTTTTATTGACAGTTCACAGTGTCTGTGCTCTCAGTATCACCCGACTTGCTAAAACACCACTGGTTTTCACACAAAAGGATGCGACCTGGGTGTTATTTGGCTTCTCCATTTACTCGTAAGCCAAATTCCCTATTGCTTCTAACATTAATCTCATTAGTTGCAGCGTCCTCGAGCTTTATATCGGCCTGATATGTGCATGCTCTCTGGCATTCCCATCCTTCTTGGACCGCTACGGCCCTGGATTCAACAAGAAAGTCCGATCTTACATTGGGCTACTATACCCATCGAGTATGCGGAGCCATACGCAGAGTCAGCGCACCGGCTCAAGCAGTACCGATAAAGCTGTCACCGAACATCACGAGCTACCTACAAACGGTGTTACTAGGCCACATCCACAGTACACGGTTACGAGGAACAGCTACGCGCGCCTGGACGAAGAAGCCGGCGGTATCAGGTTGCCGGATAGGGCAATGCAAAATAACGTGAATACGGTTGAAACGTGGGAACATGACTGTCAATAGCCTCCGGCAGATCAAACTTTGGAATCTCCCAGTTGTGTAAAATAGAGAAAAGCAGATTATGTTTGATCTCGAGCTTCACTTGACTATGAGCCTCGAATTTGCTCTCGATTCGTGATACTTGCATTCTATCTCAAATGATCCCAGAATCGTATTGGATCTACGCTTCAGTAGGTACTACCCCATGTGAGTTCCCTGCGAAAAGATGCTTTCCTGCCACGTGTCGAAATGATTTGAAAAGAGACTCAATCTAAAACAAGGGTTCCGGATTTGTGTAACTTAAAATTCGCCAGGAATGAAGGCAACATGAAATCATTATGCTGCAGGGTGTTGCGTCACGGCATGTCACTGCCCCTCCAACTGAAGACTTCCCGCCAGAATTCAGGGCATTCGGCAAGTCGATCCTCTGCAAGGCCCTGTAATGCAATAAATGTGCCGCCTCCCTGTAGCGACAAGGTATCGCTCGCTAAAGCCCCTGAATTCCAACGCCCCGCCGATCAAGATCAGCGAACCCCCTCACCTCATCTTCCGGGGCTGAACAGGGAGGTGCTCCCGACTTTTCAGGCTTCGAGTACAAAGCCACCTACAACATCCTGCAACAACGGCTCAGATATCGCTAAATTACGAAAAATAACACGTTCAACGTAAATGCGTAAATAATTCTTCCATTTTATGCTTCCAGCTTGCATGATACTGACCAATCTCATAGGGCTTTGCTTCCCCCCAAAACCAAGAAGCCAGAGGTCGTCGCAGGGCAATACCAATACACTTCTTCAAATATGGGCGTCACTTGGTCGCAATTTTTCCCACCAAAGCCAAAATTGACAGAAAAAAACCTCCCCAGCCAAGATGGCAAAGTATTCATTGTCACCGGAGGAGCTTCAGGCGTCGGCTACGAAATATGCACCATGCTCTACCAGGCAGGAGGACGAGTATACCTAGCCGGACGCTCTGAATCAAATGCCCAGTCCGCGATATCCAAGATCAAAGCTTTGCCTTGCACATCACCGGGAGAACTAATGTTCCTCTCTATTTCGCTCGATGATCTATCTACCATCAAACCCGCTGCTGAAAAATTCAAAGCGGCTGAATCGCGTCTTGATGTCTTGTTCAACAATGCGGGCGTTTCAAATCCACCGAAAGGCTCAGTTGGCGCGCAAGGACAAGAGCTCCAGCTAGCTACAAATTGTCTCGGTCCATATCTCTTCACGCAATTACTCCTCCCGGTTCTCACTTCTACCGCCAAATCATCAGATTCAGGCGGCGTGCGCGTGATCTGGAACTCATCCATCGCAATCGATTTCGGTGCCCCAAAAGGCGGCATGGATCTCCATGAACTCACCACCCCTTCGTCAGATCAACAGAAAAACTACACGACCTCCAAAATGGGAAACTGGTTTCTGGCTGATGCGCTGGCGAAGCAGGTTGGGTCTCAGGGTGTCTTGAGCGTGACGCAGAATCCGGGGAATTTGAAGTCAAATCTGACAAGGCATTTACCCAGTTGGGTTCCTATTCTCGCGGCTCCGTTGCTGCATCAGCCGAGGATGGGAGCGTATACTGCTATTTGGGCGGCTTTTTCACAGGATCTTGTTATTGAGGATGGTGGGAAGTATATCATCCCCTGGGGACGCTTGCATCCGAGCCCACGCCAGGACTTTTTAGATGCTATGAAGTCTAAAGATGAGGGAGGTACGGGTGTGGCGGCTACCTTTATGGAATATTGTGACCGTCAGATCGATAGTTTTAGATAGTTGGGTATGATTGGAAGCTATTCATTGTGGATAGGTTGCGTGAAAATGAGGACGAGTCTCATTCCTTGTAATACTTCGTAGTTTGAAACGTTCCCCTTCTTCGTCTTCATGATTACTAAAAATGTATGGCTTGAATCGCACATTTTATCAATGCAGAATGCTCAACTTGAATTTAATATTTCAAAGCCGCAATCATATTTCACTAGCCACCCCGGTCATGACCTAGCCTTAATGTAAGAATTGACGTAGGTCCGAGTTGGCGCTGAATGCTATCCCTACTGTCGACGCTTGTCCAAATGGTACTACTATATTTCTGTGCGACATAGTAGCCTTGGACTCCATATGCCTTGGTATGGCTAATATGTGGAACATTTGCTGCAATTGCACTCGATAGAATCCCAAGTTCCATATCGTCATGGAGACTAGGCTCAAGATCAATTCTTTGCACGCTTACAGTTCTATTTCTTCCCATTTTTCAAACCTGTTTCCCTTGCTTACTTTCTACTTCTTCATTAACCAGCTAAATATACTCGTTCTCGCGCTCTCGAATTTCTGATTCAGCACTAAGCTGTCAACTGAAAAGCTAGCCAAGCTTTGATTCTTTCGATCCCTTGTAAGTCTCCTTCAACCGTTTCGCAATTGTCCTCGTCAACCCAGCCAGGGGGTAGAGAATTTCAAGCATTGAACCACATCTTAACAACTCTGAAAGTTCTTCCATACGCATTGATATCGAAATACTGCTTCCAAGGACTGATTGTAACATGCACCACATGACAATATAACTCAAAGGCAACAGTTCACTCGCGAGGGTATTGCCGGTATGGCTCCCGGGTCTTGGCCATAACCAAAGAGGCGTAAAGCATGAAAATGAGTACGGAGACCATGAAAGCGATGAGAGGGACAGATATCTTCGAGCGCTTCGAGAATGCCCAAATTTTTCTTCTCGGCCTATATTTGGACCATGCCCCGAAGTGGTCTCCCCAAACATACTTCAAATATTGCAGGCCCCAAAGCGATGACTGCAAAAATCGGAAACAAAGTGCTGCCAGCATCAACAAAGCCTGAAAATTGATATTCATTGAACCCGGGGCCTGCGAATAGATTCTTTGTGGAACAGATCTTCTGCAGTGAGCATTGTGAAGTTCCCGGACTGCCAAAGATCTGAGACTCTAAACAGTAAAATCTTGGAGGCATCTTAAAATTAAGCTTGTCAAGAGGCCTCCAGATGACAAAGATGGTGGTAACACAATGCACTAGTGCCAGAGTATATAACATCTACATTAGAGCTAGCTTAGTTTTTGCGCGATTGCGGATTTGGCACGAGAACGGATGAAGATGGAGTCTAGCAGCGTAGCTCTACATCCTAATCCATGCGAAGTCAGACGTTGGGCCAGCATGCGATGGGTCCGAGACAAAATTGAAAGAATGCCACCAAAAGATGAAGCAGCATAGGGTGTATGCTATTAACACCCTATCGAAAGACCCTAGCTTACATACCGTAACATAGTGCTCTACAAAGGTGAGCTCTTTCTGCATAGCCCTCATGACAGATATTGCAGATAAATTCAACCAGCTTCAATGCAAGAGCCCGTTCTCCAAAAATGCAGACTGCCGCGGCGAGGAAGGCACAATCTTGAACCCTTCAGGCAGCTCATTGTGTCACACCATCGGACTGTGTCGCCGTGTCGTTAAGATGGCTTCCAGTATACCCCAGTAGGGGGCCGGCGTAGAGGACTCTGCTTTGCGTTCTTGCATCGTTGGCGAATTGATTTCCAGGGGATTTTGCAGAAAATATAACAGTTCGGAGGTGGAGTCACTAATGTGCATTCTTTGAACCCGGTGTTCTTGTATAAAGCGAAGTCTGATTCGAAAGTGGCGTTATTTCGTATTCAAAAAAGCCACCATGAAAGCAAACACCACTATATGTGCTACACCGAGTGAGACTAATATGCCCCATACGAAATATAGACAAAGATTCTGTTTGGAGGATACACAATTTCAGAGCTATCGTGATTGGTGTACTCAAAAGGGGATTGCGGCTCTTCATACGCGGAGGACCTTTCTAAGGAAGTCTCAAATGATATTTCTTCACGTTCGCTTCCAATGCGAATAGTCAGCGTACAGTGCCAAGAGGTCGTTGCTTCATAGTATAGCTCACAACCTCGTTATAGATAATTTGTTAATGAAGTGCGTATAACTGAAATTACTTACGCCCCTTTCAAACACTGAAACAGAAAATTAGAGTTCGAATTGACCCTAGCCTCTCCACTGTTACAATGAGCTTTAATATATTTTATATTGTTTCATAAAGATAATGTTAGTTCTAAAACCAACTTCTTTAAATTACTTTATATTCACCATAAGACGAAAAAGTACCTGGAAGTCTAAGTCTAACAGAGAACGATTTTCTCTAATACGGCCTCTCCGTTTCTGACTAAACGGATTGCCTCACCGTCCATGAGACCATGGATATCTAGTGGGCATGGTGAGTTTAACTTGCCCTGTCCAAATAAATTTATCTGGAGTCGTGACTTACAAGCTTCTCCCACAATAACATGATGGTCCAATTTCTTACGAAGTACGAACGGGATAGCGGCACCATGAAATACACAGATGCAATCCCCGACCTCGACATCTACGGAAGCGAGGCCTATTTTTCCATTTTTACTACCAACCAGTCGCCTGCTCTGTGCAACTTCGCGAAACCTTTGGTTAAATATCGTATTACCAAATTCCAGATCCAATTTCGGAATAGGCCGGTCTGCATTGACGATGTGGTCAGTGAAATCATCGATTGCACCCTGCGAGACACGATCTCCAGCTAGATCCTGATCCGCGATAAGTGTTCGCCAGTATGATTCAAATATCTCATGTTCAGTCAAACCAAGACGCTTCGAGGTGAGGGTTTGGAGGCCAATCTGTCTCCATGTTTCGAGAACTTCATTCAGGGTCAAGTCATTCTTGAACACGCCCCCTATGCTTTCAACTTCGTCACAGATTATCCCATTTATGGCCAGAAGATTTTCGCTATGACGTTGAATAGAGTCTTCTTCTATAGGTATATCTGCTGAAGCATGGTAAAGGTTTTCGCCACCTTCTTTCAGACACAGAATTGGTGCCTTCCAATCGACTTCAAAGTTCGGGACCCAGCTAGGGAGCCCCGATTCTCTTTCAGGATCCTGGCACGCGGACAACACATCTAAGGATCTACTATTATAGATGAGAAGTTCGACAGCTGCTCTGAAGACCACTTCTTTTTGCAAAGAATAGTCGGGCTCTAAACCTTTGACCTCATCATTATCAACAATACCTAGTACAGCGTAGACCCTATCCCGCGGATCGGTAGATTCGCAGGCTCGGTTGTGGAATAGCATATGCTGGAATCCAGTAGAACCAGCGTCCCTTATGTTCTCTCGGATCGTATCGATGAAAACTGCTTGGTGGTAGCCACTTGTGTAAGGGCTAATTTTGGCGGCAATTGGGTCGAATCTAGTCAGATTCTGGTACAAAATCTCACATGCCATAACGAGAGTCGTCCATTTTTGCGTGCGGTTTCCGCAAAGGACGAAGACTTCGGGGGCCACAGCCACCTCTTGTCTTATCCAGACCCGACGCCAATATGGCCTCGCGAAAATGTGTGCCAATGCTTGCCACTGCCAGAGATCTTCGGCCCTCTCTAGGGAGGTGCGAACCCATTCATCTGGTGTGTCTGCATCCGTCATTTTATCAATCAGATCCATTGCTAATCCACTGCCCTCTGCCTCTTCTCCTAGCCACACGAGTGCTTGTATTGACCTCTCGTAAATCATTTTCATCTTCGTCACTTGATATTTACGCTCAGAAATATCAGTCTGGTTAATGCAGATTGCATCAACCCATAAGTACCGCTTCCGAGTTCTTCCTCTTAAGCGTCTTAGGACGGCGGCGAGGTTCCGAGTGACTTGGAAGGCGTGACCGTCGAGAGTGATCGATTCCGTAATCGTCGCATCCCCCCAGGTGTACGAAAGAGCTTCGTAAAAGGTGAAGGGTGCCTCATCTAACAGATCAAGGTTAACCCTAACGAGCTTGCATTTGATTGTGGATAGCTTTTTGAAGGATGGTAGAATTGCAAGCACTCGTATCTCCGACCTTGTTGGATCAAGAGGTTGGTACGGAAGGCTGCTCATTAGGGCAATTGCTACAGGGTAGTACGGGTATCCAAGACAAAGATCCGGACGAGAATAAAATGTTCCGCTGAAGTGGTAGAGCAGTTTGATTAGTATGAAGGTGTGTCTTGATTGTTGCTTCCTAACTAAATTGTTGAAGTGGTTACTTCGTTAGCCGTACCAATTGATGCAGTGATCCCTAAATTTAGAACTAGGGGAGGGCTCACTTCTGTTTCACACCATCATACAGCCTGAGCCGGTCGGATTGTTGCACTTCAGGCTGCCAAAGGTCCCGACGCATTCATGAGCTGCAATGGCTCTGGCCAAGTGCAAGCATTTCCGTCGTATGACAATTTATTTTCAGAAGTCGCTATAATACAGAGTCATTTTCGGACCCTTATCGCTATATTTATTTGAGAGGATAATCACCTCAACTATAAATATTGTGAGGAAGCAGGGACGGGTACCCGAGCAAAATCAGTAAGGGAACTATAGCTGGGGTGGTATCCACCAGATCTGCAAAATTTGAATGTCAATTTTCAAAGTGTGTGAATGGGTTTTGGGCCCGTTACTTGAGGGGACTTTACAAAAGGAAGAGGGGACAAGAAAGAATGTTGGGTACGATTATTCAGATGCAGCGACGGCGAGGCTGCGGTTTCACTTAGAATAGAAACTGGCCACCAAAATACTTCGGGAAGCCCAGAATTACTAAGACATTACTTTCAGACGAGGTGTGGTAATACAAAATATCCTTTCGTGGAGCTCGGGCGGTAAATAATCGAGAATACCCATTTCAAATTCTGCGACCAATTCGTCTTATCCGAATAATATTAAAATTGAATATCAGTACAATTTAAGTAGGAGCAAATCGCTCCCCTTCGGGTCCTACGTCAAGATCTCATATTCTGGAGAGACTTACGCTGAGGTATTCCTTACTACCGCACAGTCATCCTCGGAACAGCCACATGCTAAACTACTCTTCCCATCAAACAAAGCCCCATCGGGCCGAAGAGGCTAAGAATATTTAATCCGAAAACGTTACAAGAGTTGGCTTTGATCAAGGTATGGAACCCGTGATCTGAGAGACATGAAAGATTTATAATAGAATTTTGGACCGGGAGAGCCCTATCATCATCATCATCTATCAAACTGCTGGATAACTATGGTACTATCCAGCTTGATGTATAGAATCTCAGTGATCGAACATGAGATTGTCTCCTGATCAAGGCTTACAGCTTCATTTCCAGTACAAGGTCTAGCTGGAATAAAAAAATATAGACATTAAACAGCGCAATGGAGTTATAAATAAGTGGTGTGAGCAAACTGCGAAGTGGCAAAGAAGTCCAAGGCTGGAAGAATCATTGGATACTGGGCCCCGGTTGGAGGAGGTTGGTGTTCGCGGGGACGCAACTTCAGACTGCTGAAATTGCCGGATGGAGACATATATGGCTAACAATACGCTCTTCGCCAATAGATCTTAAAATGGACGAGAAACTGCGACCGAAGAGCTGCAGCAGTTGGGTAAGAAAGGGGTTGGATACTTCGAGGTTGCTCTTGCCGCAACAAACTCAAGAGGATGAAGAAAAAGGGAAAGAACGAACAAAAACATCTCCCACAATATACATCAAACAGGCAAAGCTTCTCACTTCTCATCGCAACAGAATTCAGCAACTTCACCTTATTTCGTTAAACTTGCAAGAATTCGAACCACCAAAAATTAGAAGATAAAGCCGACAATCATGCCTGAATTAAGAGGCAGAAACAGCCCTCGAGCTCAAACGACCACATCCTCAACTCCAGCACCACCTACTCCAACCTCCCCACTCACCCCCTCCACGCTGCCACAACCCGCAACCATGGCGCCCAGCATGTCCCTCTTCTCCATTAACGCGATCCTAATCCTAAACTCGGACGACGGATCGCGGGTCTTCGCAAAATACTACAGCGCCCCGCATCACGCATCTGGTCCCCGTATGCCCCTCCCCTTTTATTTCTCCCCTTTCCATATCTACAACTAAAAATAATTGCTAACTGTTAAAAAAAGATCCAAATGCCCCTACACCCGCCTACCCTGACCTAAAATCACAAAAAGCGTTCGAGAAAGGCCTGCTCGAGAAGACCGCAAAGCAAACCTCCGATGTAATCCTCTACGACAACCGGATCGTGCTTTATAAGAGCGAGAGCGATGTTATGATGTATGTTGTGGGAGGCGTGGATGAGAACGAGATCATGTTGTATAATGTTGTACTTGCGTTGAGGGATTCGCTGCATTTGTTGTTCAAGTATGCTCCTTCCCAGAATCACTACTTCACCCACCAAACCATTGGAGTTTATAGGATTAAGAGACTGATAATATTACAGACAATCCGTGGACAAACGAACGATAATCGAAAACTACGACCTAGTTTCCCTCGCTATTGACGAGATTGTCGATGATGGTATAATTCTAGAAACAGACCCCACGATCATCGTGCAGAGAGTCAGCAAGGCGCCCACGCAGGATGTGGCGCAATTGAAGGGCATTGATTTGAGTGAGCAAGGAATGAACAATCTGGCGCAGTTTGGAAAAGCAAAATTGGGAGATTGGTTGCGACAGGGCTTGTGATGGGAGAATGCGTATAGTGAGGGAAGAAAAATGGGAGCTAGATTTGGCGGGCGTCACGGTATCAATTTCCTGGGCAGGAAATTATCTGAATTAAAGCGTTCTACCATTTGAAGAATTCGAGTGGCCTATCTCTATTCTATTTTTCAATAACACTTGCAGCTTTTCGCAGTCTATTCATAACTGCGGCCGCAATATCTCCCTCATCTTCGATACCCTCGACGTAAATGACATCGGCTTCTCTCTGATCCAACTCTCTGAGCGCCGAGAACAATCCATGCGCGATATCCTTCGTTTCGCTGCCAAGAGCGATCTCGAATATATCGGCGATATGTCTATTCTCCTTCAAGAAATCATCCTCAAAACTCTCCTCACTACCTGACCCAGAAGCACGACGGTCCCCTTGCCACAGCATGCCAGTCTTGACCTTGAACTCAAGATTCGACGTTTCTGGGACTGGCAAAGGATACACATGCATGGTATGATTGCGCGTGCTTCGTGTCCAACTAGAATCGAAGCTCTCAGGCTCGTACTGTGGGTCATCTTCCGTACCATGATTAACGATCACAGAATCCCACTCCTCATCCGAAAGTGCGGTCGAATCCATAATATTTTCCAAGTTAGGATCTTCATCTCTGCTCCATTTCGCTTCATGGAAACCCGCCCAGTTGCGCCAGTGCTTCGTGCTGACGATGCCGACTTTGATTGGCCATTCTGCTGTTTCGAGGCCCAGGTATGAGAGTTTGCCGTCTTTGACGGCGAGGAGACGCCATACTTCGAGTGGGATGCCGGAGTTTGTCTCCCTGCCCGTTCTCGTATCGCGCTTCGAGGCTGCTTCGTATAGGACCACTTTTGCCTTTGGGCTGTAGTGCTTGTATTTCATGCCAGGTGCTCTGGGTGCAGCGGCGCCAATCTCAGATGCATCTTTGTATCCCTTTACGGTTTCTTCCCAGCCTACACACTCCCTGATCCGCTCCAAGCTTACTCCGCCTGGTCGGAGGACCACGGGAGGAGAGCATAGCCCGTCCACGACGGTAGATTCTACGCCTACTTGACATGAGCCGCCGTTTAGAATCAGCTCGATGCGACCATTGAGATCATGAAGGACGTGGGCGGCTGTTGTAGGTGAGGGTTTGGTGGAAGCGTTTGCTGAAGGGGCGGCGAGAGGGACGCCAGCTAGGTGGATGAGGGATAGAGCGAGGGGTGACGATGGCATTCGTACGCCGAATGTGGGGAGGCCGGCCGTCACTTCTGGTGCGAGCTTGCTGGGACTTGGGTTCGGGAGGAGGATTGTCAGAGGTCCGGGCCAGAATTCTTTGATTAAAGGCTTGTAGATTTCTGGGATTGGGTCGGTGGGGGAATCGGCAGCTGTTGTGTTCGCAGGTATGAGGTATTCACGGAGCATGCTGAGGTCGCAAACATGGATGATGAGAGGGTTGTCTGATGGTCTGCCCTTGGCTTTGTAGATACCCGTCACGGCACTGCTTCTCGTCGCATCCGCGCCCAAGCCATATACTGTCTCTGTGGGGAAACCAACGGGGATGCTGCTCGTCTTGAGTTGCTGTGCTGCCAAAAATAATGGATCGTGGGGTGAGGGGTCGCGGGGTAGCTCCCACTTCTCGAGAGTTTGCGCATCCTTGAATGATCCATGCTCACTGGAATCGACATCCAAGACACGCGTCTTGAGAGCGACGCCATTTGCCTGAGTAGATGCCATCTTGATGGTTGTTTTAGATATCTTGAAAATTCTCTCTCCGAAAAAACGACGATATGACAGAGCCAGGTTGGGGGATTTGGAAAGTCCCTTACTTCCGCACCCTGCGACTCCTGCGCTTATGAGATCTGGTGAAAGATGCCTGAAAATGACTGTACATGCTTCGGTCGATAGGATCCGTTTGAAGTTATGCTGCTATTTCATTTGCAATTGTTGCCTGTTGTGTGTGTGGTGTTAGTTGCGGCTTATGACGCTGGAATGACTCAAGGTTAAAATTTTGGCGAGGCTGGCTTAGCGCAAGGCTGTAACATCTGCCTAATCACGTTGTAAATTTGGAGTGAAATAAGAGTGATATAGATTTAAGATGTTGTAATGAGTGATTTCAGTAATAGCATGTAAATAGCGAATGAAGGTATACTCCACTGCTTGTCACTGGCGAAAATATATCTCTGGCACCGACTCACGTGCCTCAGCCACACACTTTTGACTAAATGAATATGCCGGCACTTGTTGCACCAGACAAAGCTTAACTTCTAGACGAGAAACACGGTCTCTACTCCCCGTGTCGAGGCCGATCGTACTTCGAAGTAAGACCTATCTTCTGGCTAAGACGTGTTAAAGGGGTTGACGTTCGTGCATGTGTAGTATAAGGTCGCCCAATCAAAATGCACAGAGAACGAGGTGATCTACACAAGGGTAGTTAGGCGTGGGTAAAACAGCCAGCTGGGGCCAACGACGTCCGATCCTCACTCTGGCATATCCTGCAACGTCCAGATTGCGGACTGTACCGGCGCGGTACCACCTCAGCTCGAAGCCACAAGCAGCAAGCAGCCGCGAGGGTGACGCCAATCCCGTTGCTGCGCCGCCAACACGCGCGCTGCCTCCCACATCTCCATGTCGTCGTCGTCCGAATCTCCAAAGACGGGCCAAGGATCTGATTGGCGAATTCGTAGACCTCACAGGAAGACCAGAACCGGTTGCAATCAATGCAAGCGGCGTCGAGTCAAGGTCCGTATTTGCTTTCGTATATCTCGAAACCCCGCCATCTTTAGGCTTCCCGCAGATAAAACAGCAGAAGCTGACTAAAGGCCGGGAATTGGCCACCTTGTACAGTGTGATGAACGAAAGCCAGTGTGCACAAGCTGTGAGCGCAACAAGCTGCAATGCGGACTTGCATTTCTCACCCCCACGCGGGTGGGCATGCGTCCGCCAGTGTTGCGTGCCAAAAATCCAAATGCCGTTCAAATAAAGGTCGAACCGAGGGAGGAGAAAAAGTCAAAGATGATAGCCGCATCGCAAGGCCCTTGCCTGAATGTTCGGTATGGGGATATGGATTTAAGAAGCGCTGAAATGCTCCATCACTACTCGACGGTGGTGTGTTTGACTATTGCTGGCCCGAAAGTCGTCCACATTTGGCAGGTTACCATCCCCCACATGGCATTGGAGCACCGGTTTCTCATGCACGGCATCCTGGCCCTGTCGGCAATGCACCTCTCTCAACTTGTACCCCAGCGCAAAAATGATCTGGTCACATTTGGGGCAGCTTCGGAGCAGCTCGCTCTACCCCCGTTCCGTTCATTCATTGCCAAGCAGAAACTCGAAGCAGAACAATTGCATGCGGTCTTTGCATTCTCTCATTTTGTGGTACCATATATGCTTGCGTCCTCCGGCTCTCTGGATGGTCCGATGGGGAGAATTCCCAGTTATGCTGGGCAACCTCACTGGTTTCATGCGCTTCGTGGATATATGGCGTTCTTGATGAATAGCTGGGATGATCTCAAAAAAGGACCGCTGGGCTATCAATTAGTTCGCCCTCCAACCGTACCTGGGACTGCTCGAGATCATCCCGAAGATGTGCATCTTGCGAGGATCCACGAAATTCTGCAGTCTCGACTCGAGTCTTCGCCAGAGGAGAAGTGGGAAATGGATGTTTGTAAAGTCGCGCTAGAAGGACTCCGGGATCTCTGGAACGGGCCGTACATGCAGGGGAAGATGGCCATAGTTGCTATCATTTATGTGTGGCCCAGCAAAGTATCTGATGATTATATAAGCCTGATGCACAAGCACCGGCCTGGAGCGATTATCATCCTCGCGCATTACGCTCTCTTGGTTAAGAGAATGAACATGTTGTGGTACTTGAGAGGCGTTGGACACAAGTTGTTGTCGGCGATTTACACCGAGCTGGGAGATGAATATAGGCCTTATATTGAATGGGCGGTGAATGAACCAATGGGTTGAGAATTTCGGCGGGGAGACAGGATCATGAACTTTCACGACAGTGAACACCCTAAGGTGCTAGTTAGTAGGGAAAGGAGTGAACAGCGTCCAAGAGTCTTGAGCTCGGGATAGAGGTCGGAGTCTGGAATTGAGTAGAGACAAAGGCCACCAGAGGCAACACGGTCAGTAGGAGTTCGAGTTGGGTAACGGATGAATTTGAGTAGTGCCTGGAAATGGGCAAGGGATAACTTGGAAACCTTGACTGGACACAATCAGCCCCAGCAGATATTTTTGGAGGGCTCAATAACACTTGAAAGGCCCTCTCATAATGAAACGATCAAAACTCATGTTTGGTAGAAATGCAAAACTAAACAATGGACTTGGCAAGGGATTGGCTTAGGGTATCCTTCGAACAGCTGAAGCACATGTGAGAAACTTGGGGGAAAACTAGGACTGTAGGTAGGTATCGCAATCTTCGCATTTTTAGAACCTCGACAACCGGTAGGTGAAACTTTCATATGATCGAAATACTTCCAGTATATTGACAAATATATTGACAAATTCATGAGAAATTGAGAATACTAGAGCAAAAGAAAGCCAAGCCGTTCCTTCTGAATCTTGGTCACGTGTGAGGGTGCCTTAGTCAGAAAGCAGGTACGACTGACGCGACATGAGCTCTGCCTGAAGCTCGGTATCAACGCCAACAACAGCAACTCCCCATAATCCATCCCCACCACTCCTTTCCCTACCAAAATACTCCTTCGAAAGCCTTCAAGATGGATACCCTCGTCTCGCAATACAGCAGGCCGATGTTCGAGAAGGAGAACTACTCGGAAGATGACCAGCTGGAGTTGTACCAAGCAGCACCGAGCTTGTCCCTCAAGTTCGCCATGCCTCCTGTAGCTCAAGTATGTACTTCTCCATCACCCCATAGCGTATCTGGAGCTTCGGACTGAGTTTTTCATCATCATGGCAATATGCTGACCTCTTCTCCCTCACAGCCTTCCGCCTGGCTACGAGCCGCAACCGACGACCACGCCAACCCAAACTGCCCCATCAAGATCGCACATGGTACGACGACGTTAGCATTCAGATTTCAGGGTGGTATTATTGTGGCTACGGATTCGAGAGCAACGGCGGGCAATTGGATTGCGTCTCAGACGGTCAAGAAGGTGATCGAGATCAACAACTGTTTACTTGGCACGATGGCTGGTGGTGCTGCTGTGAGTACCCTCATAGCTCCAGCTTTGATATGACAGGAAGCTGGCAAGCTGGATAAATGGAGCAATGCTGATAAATGAATTACAGGACTGTCAATACTGGCTCGCATACCTGGGAATGCAATGCCGACTCCACGAACTCCGCCACAAGCGCCGAATCTCCGTCGCAGCAGCCTCCAAGATCCTCGCAAATCTTGTCTACTCATATAAGGGCATGGGACTCTCCATGGGAACCATGTGCGCCGGTGTCACTCCCTCTGAAGGACCAGCTCTCTACTACATTGACTCCGACGGAACAAGACTCAGCGGCAATCTTTTCTGTGTTGGATCCGGGCAGACATTCGCCTACGGTGTACTAGACGCTGAATACCATTATGATCTGACGGAGGAAGAGGCGCTAGCGCTTGGAAGCAGAAGTATTTTGGCCGCGACGCATAGGGATGCTTACTCGGGTGGTTTTATCAACTTGTATCACGTGAAGGAGGATGGATGGGTGAAGCACGGCTTCAGCGATACGAACCCGATTTTCTGGAAGACGAAGTTGGAGAAGGGAGAATTTTCGAACGTTACGAGCGAGCTGGTGTAAGATAAATACGGGATGAGCTTTTTCTTTGAATGTCTCAATAGCAAGCATGGATGGCGGGCAGCGAGGTAGCCGTGTATACTACTACTTCACTTCACGAGTAGTATTAGATATCAAGACCTTCAAATCATTTTAATGGGTTTGTATTGTTTTTATGCGCCCTTTCGCACAATATCTAACCGTTCCCGAAGAATATAATTACATTGACATCCGATACAATAATTTCCCAGAACACCAAAACGCCTCAACGCCAATACCAGCCTGGCAAGTGCCAGTTATCAACCCAAAACAAAAACACAACCTATACAAAAGGCGAATCCAGTTCAAGAACAAACAAAATATAGCCTTCCTCGAAAAACATCTTCCATGGCAAGTGCCATTTCCCATTGCCTTTCTAGCGAGCGACCATATTCTGCACTTCCTGTCTTCTTCGAACACATTTCCCCCCTGAAACCGCCTCTTGAACCCGTCGAGCGAGCAGTTGGTCTCGACGCCGAATTGTCTACCATGTGGTGGACAAGAAAAGCGGCAATGATTTTGAACCAGTGGAACATTCAAAATCCGCCATCATTGGTGCTGCTTTTTAATGCACCGCGAGTGAGGTTAGAAAGGTCGCTTGTACGCCATCTATTTCTGGCGTCGACGCTTCGCCAAAGAGCCCTCGTCCTCTGGGTTTGTCTGCGGGCTGGAGCAGAGTGGTGGTCTCGATGGGGCGGGATCCCGGCGGTCTGTCGGTGTCTCCCTGGTGGTAGCCCGTGCTATCCCAGCGTCCTCCCAATACCGGTTCACGGGCGTCCATCTCGACAGCTGCCTCCAATTTTTGGGAGCTTGCCAGAGATTCGGAGCGACTTGAGGGGCTCGCGGGTCCGTTACTCCTGGTGCCGATAGGCATGCTAGCCAATCTGTGCCGGAGAAGTCCTTTGTCACTCTGGGAGCAGGAGAGGATGAAGATCCAGCCTTTTGTGTTGAATTTGCGCTGCTGGAGTCCGATTGTCGCGCCGGGACGTTGGTATTGGTTGACGAAGGGGTCTCGCCTCTTTCATCCTCGCCTTCTTCCTTTTCGTCGTCTTCGTCCGGTTCTTCCAACAAGGCCTCGAGGTCCTCCTCACTGAGCTGCCCTCCTCGCAATCTGCCTCACTCCATGTCGAAGCCCCCATCAACCCTGCTCAAAGGTGGTAGGCTATCGGCTATCGCCCACATCATCATTTCCTGATCGGTCGCGGGGACACCTGTCATTGTCAGGGGCCTATGGTACGTAGGCCGTCGGTCGGCTGGCTGAGGGGTGAAAATGGGATCCCCCGTAGAAACTCCCTCTTCCATCAGTGGGGTGTGCGGTCTTTGCGTTGGAGTCGCGTCTCCAACGTCCTCCAGAACATCGTCCTCGGAAAGATTGTCCTCCAGACCATCGTCCTCCGAAAGGGTGTCGTCCACAAGATCGTCCTCCAGAAGACCATCTCCAGCTGCGGCGAGCGGAGTGTCGCGTCGAGAAGAGGCTATCGAACGTGCGGGCCAATGGCCCCTGGGTTTGTACCCTGTGAAAACCGGCGGGTGATCGTGTGGTAGAAAGAACAAGCCTTTCTTAGGCCTTGTTATTTTCTTCTGTCCTTCGGCATCGGGGGGTGGTGATGGCTTTGGAGCCGGGGGAGCGTCCTTAGGCTGATTCTTTCGAGGTCGGCCTCGTTTTCTCTTGACTGGGGCCGGCGGCGGCTCGGGTTCATCGACAACAATCGGTTCGGCATTTCCTTCAGCCGCTCTGCCTCTCCTTTCTGCTAATTCGCTCTGCCGACGAATTTCTGCTTCCGCTAGCCACTTCTTCGCCCGGGCAGCCATTCCTTCGTCTTTCGCCCGGTCAGCCAGTCCTTCGTCTTCACTCGTCTCCATATCTATATCGTATTTATACTTATCATCCGAAGAGCGTGAGCTTTCAGATGATCTCTTAGGCGCAGGTTTGGGGGCCGATCTCTTGAGGGGTCGTGAGCGAACTGGCTTTGCTCTAACCGGCTTTGCGTTAGCGGTGACCTCTTCATCTGAGAGGGTGGCAGAAGATTCCGATGATTCTCTGCGAGGACGGCGGGCGACAGATCTTCTGGGCTGTGGTGAGTTTCTTGGGCGATAGATATCCTTATCAAGATCTCCAACATCAACGACAATCGTATCTCCTTCTTCGTCTACATCTGCGAGGATTTCTAAATCTTGAGCTTGAGGTGGTGAGGCAGGAGGGGCTCGCCCCTCTCCGTTGTCTGTAACTGCGAAAAATACTCCTTGATTACGGGGGCGTAATTGATGCCTAGGCGCTAATCGTGGCGCTTCATCCTCTGAAACTGGAGGAGCTCTTCCCTCTCCATTATCTGTAGGCACAGACGCTGCTTGAGGATGTGGACGTAGAGGGTAGCTGGCAGCAGCCTGTTGTGGCGCACCACCTGCTGTAGTTGTGCGTCGTCCCATCTTCACTTCTGTATCAGCTTGTTAGCTGGTTGATATTTTTGGTTGGCGAGCCTAGCTTACTTTTTTGATATTCGTCTTTCGAATTATTTATAATTAGCTTCGGATTTTCGAAGACAGAGATCGTATTCTCTGTCTGGTATTGATTTTAGGTGTAATTTGATATGATTGTCTCTTGTAGAGGCAGTGTGGTGCAGTGTAGTGTATAGTAGAGAGTTTGTATTGAATTTGAGTGAATATTTTGGAAGAAAGTCGGAGTTCTGTGTTGTGTGATGTGAGGAAGAAAGAAGAAGAAAAAAGGGCCGAAAGCTTTCTTTTATAGTACAGCCTCAGTTCAGATCTCAATTCTCTCAGTCCAGATCAAAATTGTAGTTTAGACTGTATATTACGGCCTAATCCCACTTCCCGCTCTTAGTCTGCTGCCGAACCAAACTTTGGATTCAGGGGCATTACATCACGTGAAGCCGATATCTTTGCCTCGAAGGATTACGAGAGTGTTGTAAAGCTCTTTAATTAGGCTTATGGCTATCAGCCAATGAGTTCTGTGTGGTATCCTATAGAAATGAAGTTCTCGCCGCCAAAATCTATGCGCTGTCCAATTCGTTCGCTTTCAGTCCCACCTAATCACTGTCGTAGCTTTCTCGAAGCAACTCTTCCTTCTTCAGCCTTTTCACAGGTCTCTTCTCCGGTATTTCCACCGTCGTATCCAAGTCCAAACTCTCATCACTGTCCTCGCTCCCCTCATCCTCTTCACTCTCCCCGCTCTCCTCGCTCTCCTCGCTCTCCTCGCTCTCCTCTGATTCAACCTCAACTTCAGCCTCAACTTCCGTCTCCTCCCCCTCAATTCCCAACAACCCCTCCAATTCCCTCACCTCCCCTCCAACCCTCTCCCGTTTCCCCTCTAACCTCTCAATCTCCGCCTCAACCTTCGCAACCTTCCTCCGCATCTTCTCCATCTTCCCTTCCCACTCCCTCAACGCGACCCCAACCTCCGCAAACTTCTCCTCCACATCCAATATCTCCCTCTCCCACACCGCCATCGCAGCCATCCAGCCCTTCCTCCTAAGCAGGGGCTGCTTATCATCTAATTCCAGCACCCTCTTTTGTAAACACACGTATTCGTCTTCGACTTCTTCGGTGCGAAGTGTGAGTTCGGCTTTGATGTTTTCGAGGATGGCGAGGGTGTGTTGGTAGTCGTGTATGGATTTGGTTATTGTAGAGAGGGTGGAGCGCTTGAGGAGGAGGGAGGGGACGAGACTGCTGCGTAGAGTTGGTTTGGGGGGTGTAAAGGTGAAGAGGGTTGAGGCGCGTGTGCGTGGTGATGGCATGTTGGATTATGATATTTTGTTGTCTGCGATCGGGCTATCCTGTCCTTTGCGTTGTTACATTTTGAGTTTGGACTTTTTAAGCGTCAAGGTAGACTGTGGTGGTGGCTTCCTTACATGTTCAATTCACCAGATCCTGACACTCTCAGAAACTTACGATCCTAATCCTACCTAGGCAAGTCGACGTTTAGCCTTTTCTATAGGTGCCCATTTATCACTGGTGACTTAAGGATCATTTCTAGCAAATCATGCTTGTTTTGGGTATGTCAAGCTGTTTAATTTCTTCATTTTTCCAGGCCTTTCTCGAAAAAAAACAGACTTAGCTAATTGCAGCTCCATCATGCCTCGATTTCAGACCCCACGGCTCAAAGCATCATGTGGAGCATGCCACGACGAAGTCCCGCGAGAAGGGACCAGGTATGTGTGCCGTCAAGTTAATACTTCAGAACGAAGTGATGAGCCAGAACTGACAGATCCAATCCTCGTAAAAACAGGCCGTGTATCTCGAAAACGAATCTATCTGAAAAGTAAATCCCATACTCAAGACAGCATACCTCAAATCTATCATCTATTGTAAACCTTCAATCCGTAGTAGTCACAAATCTCCTTCCTCGACACATGGTTTCTTTCCGAAAAGTTTCACAGCTGAGTCAAAACCTTGAACCAAGTCAAACACCCACATTCAATATGCACCACCTAGAGAGGAAGTTCAGAAAGAACATCGAAGACTGCCACCTCTAACGAACTCCGAACTCGAAGACTCATAATAAGAGCTCGATTCCCCTTCCTGAGCATTCTTAATCTTCGTCGTATCATCACTCTTCATCGATGGTGTTCTAGGCGGAAGTGGGGGCGAGAGTCTGTTTGGATGGGGAGGTTGAGGAGCAGACACAACGCGGCGAGTATCGACCATGGCCAGGAATTCGGAACCGCTCATTGAAGACGACTTGGAAAATCCGCCTTGAGGAAGATCAGAGTTCTCGAGTTGCTCGCGGTACTTGATGCGGAGGGCTTTGGTGACATTTTCTACGGAACGAGACGTTAGTTGGCTATCCTGTGAGGAAAGTGAGAAGGGAAGAGCAAACAGGAGGCGCATTACCTCCAAGACGAGCTTGCTCTAGGTAGAAATCTAGAGGAAATTTCAACTTACTGACGGGGCAGCGGACCGAAGATTTGTCGGATTGCGCGTCGTCTTCGTTGACCACTGTTGTCTTGCCACTGCAAAAATCAGCTTTGCGTAAGACTTGCGGATTTGAGAAGACTTACTCTTCACTACTCAATCCTGTATCACGTGGAGCGAAGTATTGATCGTAGAGTGTAGTCTGCTTCTCATAAAATGCACGGTAGAAATCGTAGGATTCCTTCACCTCGCCCGAGTACTTCATGGCGATCTTCTTGACATTTTCCGCATTTATGACCTTGAGATGCTCTGTAGCTAGTGTTTGCTCGAGAAGGTTGTTTGCTTCAACAAGTGCAGTCTTTTCGCGCTCGAGACGGATGATTGCCTTGCTTTGGTCGTGGTGGCTGACATTGCGGTCGTGGATGGCTTGCTTCAATTCGTGCTCGGTCTGGTGGAGGCGTTCCTTGAGGGACGCAATTTCCTGCTCGTTCGCCTCGCACTGCAGAAAATTGGTCAGTGGATTGAACTTGCTTGATAGGGAAGTGAAAGTGTGAGCCGCTCCTACCTCTTTCTCCCACTTGTCCATGCTTCCGTAGCAGTGCATAATCAAATCATCCTTATTCCGGATTGTAGCCTCGTACTTCTTCTGCTCAGTTAGAAGCACAAACATCTTCTCATGGGTTTCCGCCTCCAGGTCGATTTGCTCTTGTCTAATATTGCTCTCGTGTTCCTGGAGGATGTCCTTGACGACTGTCAACTTTGCTGAGGTCTCCGGGTGCTCCTTGATGATTGCATTGATGGTGCGAACGATGAACGAACGATCGAATCCAGGTGGCTTCATCTTAGGCTCAGATTTGACGTTGTCTGGGGAAGAGATGCGCTTCTTGTTCTCCGCATCCGCAATTTGGGCTCTCGTTTCATTCATCTGCTGAGCCATAGCTTGGACGATTTGTGCCTGGTTCTTCTCTGCTCGCCGGAGCTCTTGGATGTGTCTGGTTATTGTAACATGATCAGCCTGCTTGCTGAGTTGATTGACCAGCGCATTGATGGCAGCATTGATATCTGCAGAGGATTCGTCAAGGGATGTTCCTGTTTCTAGGATTGGCGGAGGTGGGATCAAGGCTTCAGCTGCAACCAGTTCAGGGGTGGTGCTTTGGACGTGGCAGCTTTGTACATCGGATTGCGGATCGAAGTCAGTGCTGAGTGTAGTAAACCTCTTTACTCTTGTGTTGGACGCTGCTGTGTCGGTATTTGCCTTCGTCTTGGTAGTCGTTTCCCTTGCATGTTTCCGGTTCGTTTTAACCCTCTTTGCGGTAGATTCTTTGCATTTTTCCTCCTTGAGATCTGACGTAGAGTGAAACTTCTTGAATAGCTTGCTGACCCTTGGTTGGTTTTCGGGGGCGGTGGAATCCCAAGGTCCTTTGATTATGGTGGTCTCCAAAGCATCGTCGGTGACGATCATGTAAGACATGACTACTGTCTTGACACTGCTAGCCACATGAATAACTTGACGCATTAGTTTGGTTTCAGGCTATAGAATAAATCAGTAGCAGTACTTGCGAATTCGGGATTTCTCAAAGAGAAACGCGAGTCAAGTTGGAATCTGAGGGGACGTTTGGAACGTTGGAGCTTCGAGAAATCGACAAAATAGATGCAGTGCTGGCTGTATCTCCACAGTCTTACCTAGTCAGATGTAGATAGGTATTATTTCCGGTCGTTTCTGTTCGTGGCTCAGAGAATCGACTGAGGGTAAACGACAGATCGAACAACGAACGGCTGGAAAAGTGAGTGGTGAGAAGAGTATCGAAACAATCAGATTCAAAGCCTTTGGGCGAACTAAAAAAGGGAGCTAAGTCATGGCTCTGGGATTGTTAGGAGAGCTGTGTTTTTGATATTGTCGCTCTTCTTGAGATGTTGTTGTTTGTTTTGGGGAAGTTGTAGAAGATCGCGGAAAATAATGTTGAGAGGGAAACACGCTAATGATCTCAGCGAATCCTGGAAGCAGCCATATTGAATAAGACGAAGGTCACAGTAGCCCGGAAATCAATGTGCCGTAATATGAGTATAGGAGCTTTGATTAGCAGGTTGTCTCTTTACGACCCCACCTAGTTGAAATGGGCACGGGAATATTTGAACCTTTTTAGATAGAGATAGAGGTAATATCGCAAATCCAATTCACTTTTTATTTCATTTCCAATTTAGAAAGCGGCTCTGTCGGAATGTTTGGTATGCCTTTTCACAACTACGGTCCAGATCCGGAGCATCACTCGAATTGAACAGTAACGAGATGTCCGGTAGATTATTTATAGTTATTGGGACCAATCTAAAACTCTTGAGACTTGAGCGAAAAGTGAAGCTCATATCGAACCGGCCGCTGTTCTTCGAGGGATATAGTGTGCTGTAAGCAAACCACTCCGAATATTTCCCCCAGAAAGACTTGATGCAAAAGACTTTGCCAGCAGTCACGGGCCTCGTTGTTCACCCAAAATGCGGGTTTACTTTATATCATCGCTTTCCATTAAGTTTTGCTTCTAGTAAAAGATTTGGCCAGTGACTGAGTAATTCTCCGAAAACAAACCATCGCGTAGTTCAGATGACTGCGGCTTTTCCTACCCCATCTATTTATAGCAGCCTGTTTAGCGGTCTAAATAAACGCCGTCGGCAAACGACGAAGAGAGTAAAACATTTAACATGATGATTGCCGAATTAGGTTTCCTTGCTCATTCTGTTAGAACGATACGATAGAACGGATCTGGTACATAACTTACTTTGAAGACTGAAATTTTAATAGTGTTCCATCCCATGTGAGTGAATGGAAGACCATATTAAGCTCATGTTCAGAAAATTCGGCGACGTCTTCTCGGTGGTTTGATATCATCCTCGTCCTCATCATCATCTTTGATGTCCGGAGCCCTCTCCGTATGACTGCTCATTACTCCCTTCAACGCAGCAAAAGTGCTCTCCAACTCACTACATTTTCTCTTTGTACTTTCCAACTCCTCCTCAGCTTTCGTCTTGGCGGCTTGATCGGCTTGTAACTGCTGGAGCTCGGCTTCGTATTTCCGGTTCTGGTCCTTCAAATCGCGAACCTCCTGCTCTAGGTGTGTAACCCGCTCCTTTAGCTCCTTCTTGCTGCCGAGAACGTCAATGGCAACCGACTCGGCACGATCACCACGTTGTATCTGGAAGCTGATAGCTCGTCGCAGCTGGGTGAGCTCTTCGTCTCTCTCTTGCATAGCTTCCATGTAAGACTTGTCGGTCTCAGCGATCTCACGGCGAGTTGCTTGAAGACTAGTGATGAGGGAGTCCACAGAGTGACGATTAGGGATAATCGCTGGATCCGCCATAGCTTGTCTATTCTGAGAAGGCTGTGGTCGGGTAGACAGAATAGCTGGCAGTTTTTTTGGCGGGAGTCGGAAAATGACTAGCTCGGGGTGAGACTTTTCAGACGGAAGCTGAATTGTTGCGTATGACCAGTCTCCGTTCGAGATTGACTTCGGATGCATTGCGGAGTCGTTGTTAGGAATGATGCCGTACATTTATTTCTGAGGTATAGGGTGTGATCAGGCTATTACTAGTTATAGGAGGTGAGGTAGAGATTTGCTGTCGAAGACTGCAATTGCCATGTAAGTGAGATGACACCACGGGTAAAGGACCGCCAGATGGATCAGTACCTCGAAATTCACTTGTGCCCAGTTGCAAATACTTCCGAATTATCGCGAGAGACTGGATGTGATATGTGGCTTCGGTTTGAAAGCTTGTCGCTTCGGTGGTTTTCTGAATGTCTCAAGTCTTGTTGAAATTCCTTCTTGGCTTTGATCTCACCAATCACTCTGCAGCGTTTTGTTGTGCAATACTTATTATTTGGTTACTTACATTTTGACACTAATCTATACTTACCTTGGCTCAGTCGTCTGTCGCTCCTTCCCCTTCAGTTGCTCGACGCACGTTGTAAGATAGGAATCCACCACAAAGACGCCGGCGGCTCACTTTGGAAGCCACCAACGCCTGCAACGCGGTTCCACGGAGCCAAAATATCAAAATGGCTCCGGCACAGCCCACAGACGGACAGTGGCTGCCCTGGTGCCCATCGACTGTTGACCCAAGTTTCGAGACAGGTTCTTCCGTAGATATGCCCGCAGGGAAGTCTTACGGCTGGCTCTCCGTTTTTCCCCGGGGCCAATGTCTCTAGACAGATTACCCAAACTCTGTCTTCTTCCTTGGGGACCGGAACCGGGGTCAATAGTTTGTCGAGACGCCCCATAATCCAAGAACTTTCGCCTCCGGCTTTGTGCTTCTGATAGACCAACTCTTTCTCCAGTAAATTATAAGTCATAGCCACCATCCTGATTTGGCGAAATAGTCTAAATTCGTTTTCTATTAAATCAGGAACACCTGGATCAAGGATATACGCAGTGATAATGCGATCAAGATGGTTGTAGAACGAGTCTCCTGTTCCCTGGTCGGGAAGACCAAAGAAGTTGACGTCAAGGGAATCATATATATGATCTCCGACCCCCTCAATTGCTTTTGGAAAATATCTGTAGCGTGAACCTGGTGCCGCTGCCAGACCAAACAGACCCTTTAATTCTTTCTCTAGGACCCAACTTACAGCACAACCTTCTTCTGCTTGAACGCCTAGGCGTTTCGAATTTTCGAGACATGTGCAGCAGAACCGTCCTTCGTACTCAGGCCAAACCTTGATTGGTCCACATCTGGTGTAGTCAGAGCATGGGAATGTTTTGTTGTAAATTGGATCCTGGTGCGCGCAGGCGGTGAAATAAACTATGTGTCTTCTACACATAACCGTAAACGTGTGATGTGCTGTGATTGTTTGTTGATTTGGGGTGTGTGAACTTGGAAGTTATGTGAGGTCGATAAGAATTGAAATTCAGAAAAGGGGTGCTTAAAGTAAGATATTATAATAAGCTTTCTCGTGTTTGCTGTTCACTGTCTTGGTCTGTTCATCCAGCAAATCTTCTTGTTTTGCTCCTCCAAATTCTCCATTGAGAGAAACAGTACTCGGCAGTCTTTGTTCCTTCCAACGATATTTTCAAAATTGAAGGCATTTCAGTACGCCCTAAAAGCTTTGAATTTATATCTCTTTGTTTCAAACAAGCAAAATAAGAACATTGATTGTAGAAACAATGCATTGTGCTGGCCCCCCTCACGACTGAAGCATCGTGATAAGTTAAATAGCCCTAGCAAATCCAAACACAAGAAATGAGCTAGCAGTACACTCTTTACCTCTAATTGAATAGATGTAAATGGTGTTGTTGGTGGAACTACGCTTGTATAAAATGCACGCGGATATTCGAAGCCCCGAAATGGGGGAACGTTCGCTTAAGATGGCTTAGTCATTAAGAATTTGGCTCGTTTTGGATATTGAATTCCATTTAGCGTAGGAATGTTCAAAACTCTTACCTATGACATAAAAGATGTTCTAAATGTAGTTACTCCTTGGTATTGCCTTTCATCGACAGTAAAACAGGTACTGAAACTTACATACTAGCACTTGCACCAGAACCTTCTAGGTCGCTATTCGAACCTGGCGAAATGATATGGAGGAATTGGCTTATGGTTCATGATTTATTACCAGCATTAATTCAGAATCCGACGTTGAAGGATTGAGACTGTTCATTTTATCGGACGCCAGAAGCATTTTGCTGGATCTTGACGGATGACGTGATTATGATCACCAAATGAATGGAAAGCAGCAAGTCTCTGAAGGAAGAATTCTATTTCCGCGGAGTTTTTTACACAGCAAAAAACTTGTAGATATCTGTCTGCTTGTGTCAATTGTCGATCGACACCGGCGATAATTCACTTGCTCCCTTATGACCTTTCGAATTCTACAGAAACCCACCTCCGTGCTCTCTTTTGTAGCCCCCACAACAACCCGACAAAGCGAACTACCTCATCACTCATCTTGCTCGTAGTGAGTGATCTTTAATCTCAACTTTGCATTTTCGTTTCGCCGCAACTATGGCTGAGCTTGGATCGGCCGGGCAAAAGCCTTGGCTCGCTCTTACTTTCGTCGAAACTCTGCAAGTCTCGACAGAGACATTGATTGCAGTAATCGAAGAGTCAGGATTCAAAGAGCGCTATTCGCGTAGCCATGAGCTACAAGCAATCTTGAAAGATTTCAAGAGCAAGGCTTTATCAACCAAGGGATCGCTCAAACTACTGGAACGGCATATTTCGCGTCGAAGCTTTAGCACTCAAGGCGATGTCCACATGGAGCAATGGCCCGGTCAATTCGCTCAAGAGCATGAAACATTTGAAAAACAGAAACATCAATTCAGCAACCTCCAATCCGACTTTCATCGATTTCAGCTTTGCGTCGAACGCCCACACGACGCTTTCACTGCTCTCACGAATTGCACCTCCGATTTTTCGGTACCCATGGCCAGATTGAAAACATGCAGAGGTTTGAGTGATGCCTCGACACAAGTTGCGAGAGATGATAGGTGCCAGCACATGGCTGACGAGGTTGCGTCACTGAAACTTAATGTAACAATCATGAGCGTAAGCTTGTGATATCTTCGGGAGAACGGAACGGCTTACAACGAGAAAATTCCAAACCGGAAGCCGTCAACGATAAACTCAGCTCCGAAAATGCATCATCGAAGACTCAGCATGCTGCAGAGATCATCCAAAGGGAAGAGATGTTGGATAGTACCAAGACTCAACACGCTACAGAACTTCAAGCTTTGGCGGAACAACTGGATAGCACCAAGAAGTTACTGGCGATGATCAAGACGGAAGTAGATGCCAAGTGTAAAGATTTGGTGTGCCATGCAGAGAAGGACTACCTGCGCCAGGAAGCAAAGGAATTTCAACGTATGCTAGTCGATCAGCATAAATCTTTGAATGCCAGGTTGAAGAAGCAGCGGCAAAGGAGTCACACTCAGCGGCAATCGATCAAGGACGAATTCGAAGGCCTACGGAAACATTTTTCGAATCTTGAAACCCGTGTCGAGGACACCACGATGTTGAAAATAAGCCTGTGCACGTGATATTTTTGAGGCTATTTAGACGTAAAACTCTGCATGTTGTGGAAACCACCTAACTCAGACTTTTGGAAAGACCCCTATTAGGCTCCTCTGACCCTGTGTCTTCAACACACGACTCTGTTAGTGAAGACTTCTGCTTCCGAGAAGGTTCTGAAACGGAAATACATCGACAGCGAAAAGACGTCACTAAGTCAGAAGAAGGAGCTTCGGATGGCTTCGGAGGAGATAGCGAAGTTGAGAGAAGCCAAGGATATTGCAGTGGAGAAAAATCGGAAGTTCCAGAATACACTCGCAATATCCGCGAGGAGAATTTGCGCTTACAGAACGAGCTTTCGGATTCAAAGAAGTTAGTCAGAGATACTAGAGTCACTTGGAGGTTTGACAAAGAAGTCGGACGATGGCAATTGTTTGAAGACAGGTCGGACCGGGAGAGGCGCCGGCAGGGCAAGGAGAAGCTGAGCCATGACATTGCTGGCAAAAGTCCTGCGGCTTCCATGCCCAGCACCACTCTCCTGGAATCAATTCCTAGAAGGTGCCAAGGCGGGATATAATCGGGCTACAGACCTAAGTGCTCCTCCTTTTATGCTTTACTGGCATTGACAAGTTACAGCATTGGTAGCGCTTTCTGGTTTAGAATATCGGCGTGAAAAGGATCACAAAGAGGACGGATTAGGGTCATGAGGTGGGGCAACTTCAGGGAAATGGTTACATCGCTCGTATACATAAAAGGCTCTCAAAGAAGTCAGCTAGTGTACAAACGGCCGGTAAAGTGCAGTTGCACATCATATGTGTACAACTTAATTGATGAATTTCTGCTCAGTTGACAAGCGCTTTTCATAAAGGTATTATCGCCAATAAAAACTCTCCCATGAAAACTCCTGAACACCGCCTGTGCTATACATCATCCAGACCAAAATTTGGGTGACTCAAGTCCATAAACAAGTCATCCAACTCCAAACCCCTTTTTCGGCGTTTTGTCGCTTCCAAACAAAATTTCTTCGTCCAAGTTATATTTCTGCCACTCAATGATACAATTGGTGACCCATATCGTGCTCACATCCAATTTTCACGTTCTCTTCAGCTTTCCAGTAGTGCCACTTTGACCGAAGAAGACGTGCGATGTTGAGGTGTCAATGCAACCAGCGGTGGCAATACAGGATAGGCATTTTGTCTACTTCTTTGGTGGCAGTCTGCGGATATGCTACAGAAACAGATCAGCAACTGCTTTGGGAAATATTGAGTAAAGAAAAGTGCACTTGCTGCATGTACCACGGTATGACGATAGGGCGGTGGGTTTGGGAGCTCATTATTCAGGGGAGGAAGGAGCGCAGGTCCGGATCCGGGGCTACTGGCATTACTGGCAGGAGCCAGCATCGGTCTCTTCGCTCTTGGGGGGCCTTTTGGTGAATCCATCACACCAGGAGAGCGTTCCACGGTTTTTCTTGTATGCTTCGATCCTTTGAACGGGGGATTTGCGGAACGGAGAGGCCTGGGGTCTTGCAGCCATTCTCCGGTCGATCCAAGTTGGCAGCAGCTGCCACATCCTCTGAAGCATTACCCATCTGTTGCGCGGGAAACATGGCCCACCATCTCACGAATTTTTCGCGTTGTCGCTTGAGATCGTTGTTTTCTTTCGTTAGGATAGTTTCTTTCTCTTGCAAGACTTGAATAGAACAGTTTGCTGCTTCCAACTTCTGGTGGAGCTCGTCCACTTTATTATTGCGAACGACAAGCCGTTGTCGTACTTGGTTCTTCTCATTCCGGACCTCTGTCAAGTCTTTCTCAAGAAACTGGACTAGCTGTGTGACAAGTTGATTTTCGGACTTGGCTTGTTCAAGTTGAGACTTCAAGGAAGCAATTTGCTGTTCCAAGCCTAATAGCCCAGCAGTTTTCGATTGTGAGCTTGCCATCCCTTGAATACTCTCCACAACCTCAAAGCTCCGAGGATGTTGGCACAGGTGTCTGTGTCGGTATGTTTGTGGCTGTCGTGGATTGAGAGGCTCCGGTTGAACCTCCACATATGGTTTGTATTGCCCAGAATGATAGGGCTAACAGCAGTCCAACTACTCCTATGGTGAAATCACTGGCAAGGTTGTAACGGGCCAGGATCTGTGTATCCGTTCTTCGGTCGTTAGGGCGCTTTTCGCGGTGCTTTTTGATGCTGTATCTTGTGTGGAAAAATATCCAGATGTGACCAGGTTCGTTGCTTCGCTCGACACCAGGGAAGCACAAATGAAGAATGATCGAGATAATAGCAGCAGCTCCCACCCACCCGATGAACCAGCAGATAGCAGTGTATCCGAAGTCAGAATAGCAGATAAATGATTTGAATGTAACTACCATGGCCGCAGCCAGGATATTCGTCCAGTTGATAATTAGATTCATTGTTGCTTCCGCCTAGAAGATTATCTAGAACGCCGAACAAAATTCTTTTGGAAGGAGCGTTTTGGTTGTGGGTGACTAGTCGTGGCGCTAATTTCCAGAAGTGACGTTGAGGGCTGTGGCTTCTTTGTTTTGCGTTGCAATTTCGGCTTCGAGGCGCTTTCGTTCTCTGGTGTTTTCTGCGATTTCTGACCGATCTTTTTGCCGCCATTTCCCAGCAATCCCAATCCTTAAGCTCATAATCTCTTCAAAAGACCCTGCCTCCAACCCCACTTGCGTTACGCTGTTGTGTCGTCCATCGAAGAGGTATCCAAAGGCTTCATGCGGGGCGAAAAGACGTGCCTGGAATAGTTGGAGTTGAGCCTCCAAAAGGCCTAGCAAAAATTTCTCCGCATTGAATGTGTTCCATGGAGGAGTGGTAGCGTGGAAGAGTGTGAGTGGATCCTTCTACGGAGGTGCCAGACCTAAGTTGTGTATTGCCGTTTTGAGAATAGTATTTGCACGAGCTATACCTCACCAAAAAGGATTGCACTTTAGATTTTCTTTTGGTGGTGTTTGGCCCGTACCAGGCCCTATCTCTAAATAAGCTGACACAACTTAGGTCCAGTACCTCTGTAGTGACTTTGCCGTGCAGCACTCCCCACACAATTTGGTATAAGAAGTGCTGCACCAGCAAGTACCATTATTGGTTGCAGTATTTTCTCAAGATCAGAAATATTCTCATATATTGTCCTGTACGAGTCCCAATTTCACCTCCTGCTATTGCTCTTCTGCTGCTCTGCTTCTACCCCCTTCTGCCTATGCCTCCTTTTGCCTTTGCCCCTTCCTGCTCCTGCCCCTTTCTGCCAATATGCTCTGCCTACCCTCCTGCATTTCTCGGGGACGGTCATATCGCTCAATAAAACAAATAAAACGCTAGTAAAAAGTAGCATGGATGCAGGGAAGCAGGGTGGGTAGAGCAAGAACAATAGTAATAATAAGATTTAAAGAATCTATATAATTTTGCGACGCAACAATAACAATGCACGGTCCCGCGCCTAAGTTGGGTGGAGTCTAATGTCCTTTAGTTGTAGTTAGAGTGCCCACTTTCTCACTTTTCCACGCTATCACTCCTCCACGGAACAAAGGCAAGCCAATGTCCGCCAATGTCTGCATGTTGGGCCATTCTCGCTGTTTCATGTGTTGGCTTCTTTCGTGTAAATAATTTGAGGTGGAAGTTTTTGAAGCACGCCTAAAAACCTTGTCAACATACCTGCCGTAAGCGAACAAGCGAACAAGTGAATCCGGGCCGCCAGGCTCATAACCAGATGCTAGAGAAATACTTCATCACCGGTAATGACAGAAGAGGTAAGAAGGAGCTTTACCCCTTAAACTAAGTACTAACACTCCACAAAGAGATAAGTAGTCCATGCAGGGCCTCTTCCTGCGTGGGTGAGAATAAACGAAAGAGATTCTAGAGTCTGCTATATGGTCAAAGATTTTGCGGGACTAGCGAGATTATTTCAAACCGGTGTTCAGAGAATGAAACATATAAGTACAAACATTGGAGGCTTCAATACCAGCCAGTTTGGACCTGCTTAAGATGGATCTTAGGGGAGGTGGATACGTGCTATCCCGTGTTAATCGTTGCTTAGGGTCCATCTTTCCTGCTGAAGCAATTAGCTCAGGCTATAATTCACAATTCATGCGGGCTTGCCTCCAGGATATTATATCTCTTTAATACTTCATACTTGACGGAATCCGTAATTTGCACAGTCAATACGTTTCAGAGGTAGTCCAGTCTTGGCGCGAGCTGGTGCTGATTTGTTATTTGATTGCCGCCTTCTAACGAAAGAGGCTTGCATTTCATCCCATCTCATACAGAGCTCTGACCTGAGCAGAACGGTACAAGCCACTCCTATGATCTTCCAACTATATCTTCAGTGATTTATACATCTGCATACTAAAATCGCCTTGGGACCTAGGCTGGAGACACGTAGTTTTTCACTTATTTATTGATCATCAAGTTGTCTGTGGAAAGCAACACGGCTGTTCTGATATGTCTACGCTCTATTGCTGGATGATTTATCTAGCTGAACTGGCACATTGACCCAGTTGAAAATCCTGTCAATATTGAGTCTGTTTTACATACTTCCTCGTGGAAACACAACTGAGTATAATCACTCTCACCCTTTCTTGCTCTCCCGTAGCTTTCCCGTCTCAAATACAGCAGGCTCTAGAAGTGGGGGGTCAATCGCAAATGCTAAGATAATCAGTCTTATTCCTTGGCCATAGCTCAGAGTGTGGGTGACTTACCTTTTGGACGGTGGAGATTCCGAAAATTAATTCAAACTTGCACTTAGGGCGTTCGTAACATCTTATTCCTGACGGTGACCGGGAAGACGAGCGCCTTCGTTTCTTGTTTGATTGTGGTGTACGAGGAGTACGAGAGTCCCGAGGAGAATGTTGCGGTTCGTCACTCGCACGAGTTTGTCCCGTCATCTGTCTCCCCTGCCCTTGGTCATGTTGAGAAATTGCTACTGAATTGTTGACATTGTTGACAGGCCCATTCGCTCCCGTTCGTACCGGGACGTTAGAAGACCTCTCGTGCTCTGAGACAATTCCTTCCAAACGCAAATTCTGCAATTTCAACATGTTTCCGTCTTCCTCAACTAATCTCTTCGAGTCTTTAATCTTGTCAAATCTCCCTTGGACGTCCTCTTTTTTCTTCTGCAGAGTTTCCTTACTCGAGTTTGCGATTTCCAACTTGGATTCCAAGCCCTTGATCTGCTCTTCCAATTTAAGAATGTTTCTTCGGCTTAATTCTGCCACCTTTTGGTAGTCATCAATCGAACGCTTTTGAGTGTTCATTCCGGTAGATAGCTGTTTGATATCGATAGCAGAATCAGCGAGTTTAGTTTGCAGAGAGCGAAGGTCGCCTTCCAGGGTGATATTCTTCTCCCTCTCGAGTTTCAGGTCTGATACGTAGGTAGAATGTTTCTTGATCGTGGCTTCTTGCTCTCGGATTTTCTTCTGCAGCTGCTGGATCTCCTTGGCGCTTTCATTGTTTCTCTGCCCCTGTGCTGCAATTTCTATCTGATATTGCCGTAGTTCCTCAGTACCTTGGACTTTGATGCTCTGGCAATGAACACGCAACTCTTTGTTCTGCTGCTCGAGAACTTCCATATGTCGGCACTAGAGTCTTTCGCTCTCTCCTTCTAAGGTTGTTATACTGCCTGTAAGACTTGTAACCCTGTCTTTCACCCATGCTGCTTGATGGTTGAGATCTTTTTGCAGCTTAGCGTTATTCGCAATGTCGACTTGGTTCGCTAGCAAGCCTTTCCGCATCGCCTTGCGTTGCGTTCCATCCCGCATGTATCTCGTCGTTATGAGTTGTGTTCTCTCGGTGTTGTGTGTCTTCGGTGGAGAGGGTAAGCACCTCTCAAATTCTTTCACTTTATCGTCCAGAAGCTGACATGATATCTCCTGATGATTGAAGAATTTCCACTCTGCCACGCACTGTTCCTAGACATCTTTTTCCAATTCCTCCCAACGGAGTTTGTTGACAATACCGCTTCGCCCCTCGACAATTCTTTCTAAGTGTGTGAGAGCCGCTTTTATGTATCGAATCTCTTTGTCGAATCCGCTGACCGACCCATGAGACCCGTCGACGAGACCAAGTCTGATGAAATATTGGATGGTAGTCTTTAGTTCATCTGCAGAGCCCAAAGCTTCTCGGAGCATGCTCAACGAAAGATAACCCTCGGGATATCCACATGGCAGCAATTCAGCCACGCTGGTACTGGAGAATTGGCGATAATGGAAGTCGCCACGGGAATTTATGAGTTGTTGAGGAGGTTATTATTTGGTGGTTCATCCATATGCGAGGATTTGAGAACAAATTCTCTTCGAAGTGCGTCTTTTATAGATATTTCCACGGAAGCGAATGAGTGAAATTCACCGCGAAGATCCTCCGGAGTCGGGGACATCCGTCCTAAGCCTCTTCAAAGTCATGAGAGCGATCCCTCAAACTATTCTGATGCTTCAAAAACTATTTATAAATCAAGATAATACATTTCGAGAAATATAGAGATGATTTTTTCTGTGCGCCAGCAACCATCAGACTGGCATCCGCCTCTTTGTTGTTAATCAGAGATCTTAATTCAAGAATCACAATTGTAATCCTGAGCATTCCATGTCCAATTATCGATGAGCGGCTGAATTTCTTGAGAATAAAGTGAATATGCACCGGAAAGCAAAGACTTGCCGGATCCAGCAGATGCCGCCTGCTCGTAAATCCCCAAATCCTTTTGGAAGATATACTATCTACAAGATCGTTCTTCTTTTAGAAAGTCAGATAATCATCTTGAGTTGCAAGGCGTCATGACATTGATGTTTCAGAAACTGGTCTAACAACTTACATTCCCGCGGGACCCAGCTGACAAACTGTTTGTCACAAACATACTCCAAAATATGTCACTTCAAAGCAAAGTGGTCTCAAGAATACACGAAAGACAAGCTGCTTTCAAGTCGGCCTTTATAGTATCAAATGTTCAATTATGATTCTTGGAGGCTTTAATGCCAGCCATTTGGACCTGCTTGAGACGGATTTGATGGCAGATGGCCGCATTTCACTCGAAGGCTCCGTCACTATCACCTAAGCCAAAATTTAGTGCAAATAACCCCGTTATAAAACCTCAAAGATCAATGAATCTGCTCCGGAAATGCGTTTCAGGAAAGTGAATTCATATTTTTTGAGACGCTTCTCGTCATCCCACAAGGTCCACAACCCAAAGTCCCCCAAAGAATATCTGATGTAACCCCCCCCCCCCCCACACCACAATCC
>Ga0247778_1000154_pt1 | contig 119941 bp, 99 predicted proteins | sample UWRJL049202B5_FD_179939 | JGI IMG/M metagenome (GOLD analysis project Ga0247778, IMG submission 179939) | Plant litter microbial communities from Arlington Agricultural Research Station in Wisconsin, United States - UWRJ-L049-202B-5 | ecosystem: Environmental > Terrestrial > Plant litter >... | reverse complement strand
TATTTAATATCCGCGCAGGTGAGTCGGCCGAAGGCTTCAGCCGGCCGAAGGCCGGTTGAAGCCTGAGGCCGACGAGCCGCGCGAGAATACAATTATTTTATTGGTCAATAAAGTATTAATGGCCAGAACCGTGCTGCGCACGGTCATGCTATTAGACCCTATCTTCCCTTCAACTTCATGAATCTTCATGAAGTCAAGGTTGAAGGTTCTAAAAAATAGATTTCTGTAAATAATATCAAAGTACCACAAAAACGTTTAAAAAAAAATTATCCGACGATTTATTTTGTTTTTCTATTAAATAATCCTGAAATTGGGGCGCATAGTAGGCTCTAAATTCTAGTAGGAGATTAGACCCTCAAATTCATGAATCTTTATGAATCAACCCCCAAAATTCATGCTTCATGGGCATCCTCTTCAATTCATAAAGTCGAAGCGCTCTTCACTTCATGAAGATTCAACTTCAAATCTTCAGTACAGGGACCTACGGCTAAAGCCATGGCAAGAGGATCCGAGGAAGCTTGACTGGTTTTCTGTGGCGTTTCTCTCTTCTTGAAGCCTTGCGAGGTGATCTGGGTCGATCGCGAGTTGTGCGGCGGCTCTGAGCTTGAGAGCGTTGAGGCGACGAGTGATGGCCCCTCTGACCGCGGAGGCCTGTCGCTGAGCGGGGGTGAGAGCCATGATAATTGGGAGTAAGTATTGGAGGTTTTTGCGTGAAGCGTTGAAGTTTAAAAAGAAAGCGAATATGAGGTGCAGGAGAAGCAGATGCCTCTCAGATCTAGGGGGGACCTCTCCTTTTTAACAACTCCATATACAATGATGTAAGGTTTTTACCTCGTTCTATTCAAGAGGACTCTGCGTCAGTACAAGTGATAGAGAGACGTTTGAAGGGAAGTATTACTTTCGTCCATATCCTACAGCTCAAAAATGGCAAGAGCATCAACGACCTCTTTCTTGAACATGTCATGTATGTATGCGTTATGTACTGTCGTTTCTTCGTAGGCTTTGCTGTTCGGGTTCTTCCATTCTCCCCACAAACACAACTCAACGGCACGACAGTATCGATCCCCCATTGTGCGCTTCAGTTCTACAACAAACCTGTCTAAAAGTCGCTTCTCACTGTCGGCCTCATTGCCCGCATAAGGCCACCATCCTCGAAACGATTTCCAGAGCCCAATCTCTAAGAGCACTATCCCAAGGCTATAATAGTCGTATATGGGTATATAGCTATCTTTTACTATATATGGTCTAAGGTTCGGATGGAGGTACTCAGGTTGCAACTCGCGGGGTTTAAGGACCATATCCAACGCGTTGCTTCTCTTTTCGGTGAAAAGCCCCATGAGATATGGTCTTTTAAAACAATCCACGACGTCGGCCTCTTTCATACTGCTCGGGAAAAAACGAATAGAGTCAGGCGATAGGTTTTTGTGGAAAACTCCTTGGCTGTGGAAATGAAGAAGATAGTTCGCTAGCGTGTGCGCAAGTTGGAATCTAGCTTGGAGTGAAAGCTTCCATTCCGGTTGTGGGGAGATCAACACGTCATGTAGTGATTTTGGCTCCGGGAAGGTCTCGCCAGGATGATCCAATGGCCAAGCCGAAATGATACCGATACGTTTATTAATTAGATCGAGGCAATGCCCCAGATTTTGAAGTATGAGGAACTTCTGCTCCTTTACGGCCGAGCGTAGCTGGCTCCATCGAAGGATAATGCGTTTTAACAGCTGGCTATAGCCGGTGGCGGCGATGTTAAAACCACTTTGGACCCCTGCCCACTCGACTATGACTTGGCGATTTTTACTAGTGCTTCCCAGCCAGCCTGCACTATAAATGTCCTTGCTAACAGTGATATGAAGTTCTCCCATAGATATACGTGGTAGATCCCAATCACTATTTACTAGAATCTGAGCGTCCGTTCTCGTAGATAATCCGTCATTCGATCGCTCAGCTTCCCGCGAGTGGAATACTGGATCAACCACTGGTGTAACGAGATTTGCCGTATGCTGTCCGTGTGTATCCAAGCGACGGATATATTCGGTTTGAGCTGTTTCAATTTTGCTGCTCTAAAGACGTTGGGAATTATTATAGGAAAATATGTCCCAAGCAAAGGGTCTTACAGTCATATTATCCTCGTACTTATTCAATGATAAATTCCTGGACTTCACAAACCCCACAAGCGAAGTCCCAGAACATTCTTTCAAGCGCGCCCAGATATGAATGGGCATGGAGAGTAGCACCAAGGTTGAGCAGCTGTCGAAAGACCCCTCAATACCGACTCTCTCCACTTCTATACGGGAGACTTCCTTAGGATGTTGGGAATTCAGCCAGTCCACGAATTCCTCGACATCCGACAGGACTTGTCCGTAGAAAGAAATAGCAAGAAGCGCTTTGAGTTCAGATTCAGCTGTGGAAGTCATTGAGTCACCTGGTGGGTCCTGTGCTGATCCTTGGGCTGCTGCTTTGCCGATCGGCCTTAGCTTTATAGGCTTGTAATGTCCCGAGATAAAAACATGTACCGGCGATTGGTCCTCCAAAACTTGATCCTTGCTCAAAAAGGTTTGAAGCTCCGTTACGAGTAATCCAGATGGTCGATTGGCTTTCTCTTCAAGGACTCTGGTCAACGAATGCGTGAATGGAGACCCGTACATTGAACGAGCTCCCCCAGGCCCTCTTGAGATTGTTTCTCTGGCACAGCCAGCTAAGACTTCCATGGTACCATTGACACCCTTCGTAACGGTGCCGGCTGCGTGGCAACAATCCAAGATCAAAAGGATGTCGAACTCTGCGTTTTCCAGGGGCGGCTGTAAGCTATACCAAGATAGGGCCGGATTCGTAGAGCTCTTCAAGTTGTAAGATTTACGGCTGTCTCAGTCAATAGGTACTCTGAGACGTAGAATTCAGAGATGCACCTACGCTGACCAAATGAGCTTCCCATCCTTTATAGCCCCGTGGCCGTTATAATACACGATCAGAAGAACTTTCTTACCAGTCGCCTTCATGTCTGAGAGCTCATTTATCGTACTCGCAAGCAGCAATTGCATTTTCGGCTCAGCATTTACGGAAGGTATCTCGAAGTACTTAGTACTGAAAGAATACACATTCTCAAAAACACTTTTCAATTTCAGAGTCTCATCCTTGATCAGAGAACCAGCCTCAGGTGTCTTAAGAGCCAAGTCATTTGCTTTCCAGTTCAGAAGTAGAACCGTGACCTCATCATAGTCACTTCCTTTGAACCGGTTTCTCAGCGCTTCATTAGCCGCCGCTTTGAAGTGATCAAACTCAACATGATCATTCGGAATGCTGACGGGATGGAGGTGCGATGTTTTCCGTGGAGGGGAATTTACGTCATTATAGCAATGCGGACATGTTGAGGCTGTGGAGGAATTTGAAGTTGTATCTGAGAGGTTCAAGGCAGTGATAGAGCTCGCTGCATCTGTCTCTGAACTTGGAGTCGAAGCCATTCTGGAAGTGAGGTGTGTTGGAGACTGGAAACCGGGACACTTAAGCAAGAGCGCGAGTGAAGGGAAAACGTCGTCTGACTTCCGTATCTCTGCATAAATGAGGCTTTTTCGAACTAAGAACATTGTTGGATGAGACGCGAACCAATGACAGAGTCATAACTGCGCCCACCACCATGTCAAAGCCATCACCCGATCCCGAGAAGAATATCAGATTTTGGGCTAGCAAGAACTTTAAGTATTGCCTAGAATCCTCAGTTCAGCTCTCGTAAAGATACCTAAATCTACAATACGATGACTTTTTATAATATTGGAACCCACGATCAGCAAGGCTACGCAGACGGCCGCGTCTGTCCCGTTACACTTCCTCCCCTTGTCTTGTGGCGGTAATTCATCTTCCTTCTAGCAATGTCATTTGAGAGTCTGATTGTATTTGGATGCTCTAGTGCACACAAAAAAAAATCCTGTTAACAGAATACCCCATACATCCTGCGATTTGACGAGCTTCACCATTATCACTGATGGAATTCGACTTTTTTATTTATGAGAATAAAATAAAGTATTATGCTACAGATAGTTGAAAGTGTTTGATTAACAAAATTAGCAGGTGCAGATATTTTGCATAATAACTTGCCCTGGCAAAGTAAACTACGCAACGATGAACGCGCCCGAATGTGGACTATCATAATGGCCAACTCCCTAGATATTGTGTATGCACTTGGGTACCCCTAAAAATGTGTGACTAAATAGTGGGCTTTAGACAATATCCCGAGCCAAGCATCTATTCAACGCCGAAATCCTCGACTGCTTAATTTTTTAGGTGCCGAGATCATGGGACGCAACTTGTTTTGATCTTCCGAATAAACAACTTGCCAAGATCGTCGTCCACTGACTCACTCTTCAGGCCAAACCTTCTTCGAGTCGAACGGCAACGACTTTGGCCTTCTTCTTCTCATGCACCTTTCAGGATCAGACTGGCATGTGGAAGACATTGACTAACAGCTCCATAGATTCTTTCACGACCTCTGCTACACCCATACCATCATCCTATCCGTAATGGTTCAAAACTCTTCGATAAACTGACTAAAATTCCCGTTCTCCAAAATTAGCCGGTCAAATTCTCCACCAAAGGTCTTTCTCGGAAGTAGTCTAGCCGCACATTCAGCCTCCTGAACCCGTCATCCTGTCATTCTGGGAACCTTAAGCCCGCTTCGAATAAAATAATTCGAATATAATCACCCGCAGCACTTCTCCCCTCAAAACCTTGGAGTACGATAATTACACATTAGGTAGCGTCTCAAACTTTCTGGGGATGCGCAGCACGGTCAACCCAGCCGGTTTCTGCGCAGACAGTCCACTTGTTCCCCAGCAAACAAGTTGTGAGCGTTCGGCCTTCACAGAATACCAGTAAAACATGAGTGGAATTGAGAAATACTTCCGAATTGGCACAGTTAAGAATTTTAGAAAGAGGCAAAAGGATTCAGGATAAGTGTCCCGCAATCTCGAGGAGGAAAACATAACTATCAGGTAAAGTCTTTCGTCAAAAGCTCACCATTTTCTTAGCTTTGCATTAATTCATTACCAACATCTGCCACTCAATGCAAAATACAGCATCTTTTTGTTAAAGGAGTTCTATATACATCTCAATTTCCCGACAGCAATTGTGAAGTTCACTATGAAAGCCATACCCGGACGCTCCGAAACTCCGCAATTCCTAATCTCCACGGACCACTCATTCCAACACCACGTCCTAATCTAAGATGATCCTTCTTCGTCATCTCACCCCACTTACCGAAACCTCGCTCACAGAGCCAGTGAAACTTCAGGGTGTCGTCCCACAAATCATGATACAAAAAAAAAAAGAAGTCCCCGAACGCCCTGCTGGCCTTAAACCCGAAAGTCTTACTGTACAGCTGATCAAGTCTCCGAAAAACAGCATGCACGAATCAGTCAGAACTTGGTTCTGATGATTACCATATCTCGGAGACTTCTCATTACTATCCCATTTGGTACTAATCCCGCATTTCATCTTCAATCCAGCGAATCAAGCTCATGATGGCGGGAACGGGTCCCACCGCCAATGCTGACTCGATTGAATCTATTGGATCAATCGTAATATCCCTTCGTACATCTGAGCGTATTCTTGCACCAACTAGAAGAATATAAAACCAAGGCATCTCCCTGATATCCATTCTTTCTCATTCACCGAAATCACCACTCCAACAAGAAATTTAAAAAATGGCCATCTCCCTCGAAGTAACAATCACCGTCGACCCCTCTAACGTCCAAACGTTTCTAGAGCACATGCGCCCAGCATACGAAACTGTGATTAAAGAGAAGGAATGTACCTTTTTTGAGGTGGTGCTTAATCCTCAAGTGCCGGGGGAGGTGCATTGGGTTGAGGGATGGACGGAGGGGAGGCAGTGGCTTATGGATGTTTGTATCTTTTTCTCTTTTCTTTCGCTTTCTCTTCCATTCTGTTCTGAGAAATGATCGGAGGAAATGTTGGGAGAAATGAGGCTGATGAAGTGGTGATAGGTACAATTGAAGAAAGAATATTATAAGTCGTATCTTGAGGCTACAGAACCGTTGTTTGTTAAACCTAGTAAGTTTTCCCAAGGGAGGGGTGGGGAATGGAAGCTGATGGGGGATGAATAGGGGAGTTTGTGATTTATGAGAGGATGGAGGGATGGACTTGCGTTAAGGGGAAGCATACGGCTGGGAAGTGGGGTGCTTAGGGCGGGGGAGACTTTTTGGGTTGGAGTGTGGGGGAAGACCAAAATCCCCCAAAGATTTGGGAGAAATTTGCTTGCTCGAATAGAATAAAGGCCAAGCATTTAAATTGCCAGCAAGAAAACATCATCTCGATCTTTCTGGATTCGAAGAAAGAAGCGCATAAACCAAGGATCCAAGAACACCTACTGATGGGGAATTTCCGAACAGGATATTTGTTTCAAACTTACAGGAATAAGGCAAGCAAGCAACTTCGCTAAAAGCCAAATGAATAAATATTATCATTCTTCATCTACTAGAAGTAGAATTCTCAGTTATAAATGATACCTCAGGAAACCCCGCCCCCTTCGGATCATCATCAAATAGCAGCTCTCCAGTTCCATTCTTCAAACACCAATCAAAAAAACTCGTCAAATACGCATCCGCAATCTCCAACATCCTCCTCCCAGAAATCAACTCCTGATTCGCAGGATCACTATCCCCCGGCACCAACAAATTCTTCAAAATTAACCAATCGCTATAACTCTTATGTCTCGTCCCATTAATCTGAATATCTTTCCTGAACCCCCGCAGATTCGAGTAAAACCTAGGCCACGTGAAATCAGACGCCCATTGATGCGTCATAGAATTCATCATCAGAAACGGTTTATCGAGCCCCAGATCCGTGATATTGCCAATAAACGCTCCATCCATATTTATTCCGCAAGCAAAAATGGGATTCGTGAGCATAGTTGACGCAGCAGCTGCTCCTCCCAGTGAAAACCCCAGTATTCCTGCTTTTTCAAAATCGAGACCATGGGAGAGGCCGGGGATAGCTGATACGATGGAGTCGTTCCTGAGTTGCGAAACGAGGAAATTTATGTCTGAGATCCGATTATTGACGTAGGGAATCAGCTCGGCGTATTCCGGGGGCGTGATATTGTCGTCTTCCTCATGGTACACGACTGTTCCATTCGGATACTGGATTATCTGCGTATCATTTGGATGATCTAGGCCGAATACGATGTAGCCTTGAGAGGCGAGGTTCGACATCGTTTGTCTGCCTGAGAACCGGACGGGTTCCCCGTAGCCGGGGCCGAAGATGAGGATTGGGAAGGAGGCGCTGAGGAGGGGCGCGTTTGAGTGGGCGCGGGTTAGGATGAGGGAGGAGTTTGGTGGGAAATTAGAGTAGGCGGAGAGCCAGGTTTCGAAGGTGGTGTCCCAGTTGTGTGCGAGAGGGTGGTGGGTTGAGGTTGTGGGGTAGTGGGCGTAGATCATTAGGTCGCGTTGGGTGGCGGCGTTGTTGAGCGAGAATGAGGTTGTGCCGACAGAGTACTTCCCGAGGAGCTCTGGAAGGAGGATATCGTGCGCGAGGGTTGATGTGATGAAAAGGATTAATGCTCCCAAAAGGGAGAAGTCGTTGAAAGCAAACATCGTGAGTCTCGACTCTCAAGGGAGTCAACAAAGTATTTGTTACAAGCACAAGAACTAGACTGTTCGAGAGGGCGACGAGAAAGAACTTAAGAAGTATTTGTACGTACCCTTTTATGAAAATGATCGTGCCAAGATCCTTCCAAGATTTCTCATATCAAAAGACACATTGGTGGCTCCGCAAATGACAGCAGCTAGTATCCTCACCTTCCTCCTGCAGGTTCAAGTGGAGACAGAGCCCAGTAATATACTCGCCTTATTTCTCGTCCCTTGTGTCATAATCATCTCCAATCTGAGCCTCGATAACAAATTAAGCAGGCTCGTTAAGCATCAAAAACTTGAACAGGTGGAGTATTTTGCGAGATTTTTAAAGGTGGGGTTGCAGGTGCGGGGTCATTTGAGAGCGGAAGCAGCGGCCGACCACTAAATTCAAGTCCCAGCGACTTGGTTTTGGAATTTAGCGAACTGCCCCTGGACCTGGACGGCCCCTGAATTCGCTTACTGTAACACTCTTTAAGACTACCCAGGTAAGTATCTGATGCGCTTAGAAATTAAATCCCTGTCTCTAGTCAGACATTTGCTAGAGCCTGTATCCCTATATTTAGCTCCAGTTCTCAGCAAACGCTTCATATGGCAAAACACTTGGACTTTGAAAACATTATCACTCTGGGTTATATTTTGCGATACCTGAAAATAAGAAGCTAATGGTTTTGTAAGTGTAAATCTATTCTCAATGATACAAAATCCTGAATAGTACTGATTTACGAGAGTTTTGGATACCTGACTATAAACTATTCTATATACACACACTCACATAACCGCACAGCAGCAGCAGCCCACATCCTCGTCATCATCCCACTTGGATCTTCCATCCCTTAGATGCGTTTTCATTGAGACTTCGATGGGGGCAGGTGCTTCTGGCACGACTGGCGTGTGCTGAGCATCCGTGTGCTCGGTGCTTGATGATATAGCTGTGCTTGTGGAGTCAGATATACTGGCTGATTTTTTCTTTTCGAATTGTTGATTTGGGGATCAGTTATAATAATTGAGAGTGTGTTGCTGGTTCTTTTCTCCAATGGTGGTATTTTAAAAGTGATTTAATTTATAGAAACAAAAAACAGAACGTGGAAAAAAACTCGAGGGGGTTTGCTTTGATGGAAAATAGGCAGGGGTTCACCACAAAACAAAAGAAGAAATATAATTTTATTGTCAAATACGCAAAGAAACCATAATAGCTATCTGAACGATACTTTTAGAACACCAATAAACAATATATACTGATGATATACAACGAATTCGTTGAAGTCTAGACTACAGGATGGGTGGGGCAGAGCGTTCACTCGCAACTCTAAAACTTGGTGTAATCTGGTGTTACAACGCCCAGCTTCTTCCCATTAACCTCTGCGAAAAACTCCATGTTTGCATTCTTATGCTCAATGACTAGTTTGTACGCGATCGAGAGGTACGGCAAGCCGTCGGGGCTCATCCTTTCCTTGAATTCGCCTTTTGCTACTTGGGTAAAGTCCGATACCAAGGTGACATTTGTTTTAGTGATATCTAGCCGCGTGGTCAGTTGGAAGACTTTCTTGCGTAATGGAGATTGGGAATATTGAAGAAGAAGCGAACCTTTGTGCGGGTATTTGGGCGCCTCTGGTTCATCACACTGGAGCAAATCATCTTTGAATATCAGAGAGCTTGAAGGGATATCGATATCTAAATGGCGAAGAAAGGTAAATTCAATCCTTCTGTCTCGCATGAGTTCTTCGCCCTATCATTTCAAGGTCAGACTTATCTCTTTGTATGGTATACATTTACACGGGGAATTAGAAGGGGGAGAAAAGATGTTGGGGGACGCTGAGAAAAGCAGGAAATGAATGAATACCATTTCGATATACCATGTCATCTTCATAACTCGATCGTGCCCGTGATATTTGTCATAAAACTTGGGTTGGCCAAAGTCTTCAGTTTCTTTCCACTGAGAGTGTGCCTCAACCCCGTAGTGGCGTACGGCGATAGTTGCAATAATTGTGGCCTCAGACGGAATCTTAGAGAGGACCGCGCCCCTGTAAATAGTTAAGTCAATGTCCAGCTGATAGTCGATCGGCCAATTGGGCCTTACTTGACAATTGCACTCCAGCTAGTTTTCGTTAGCGAAAACTCTGTCAGAATTTGAGGGCAAGCTATTCAACATACGCGTCAGGTGGTTGTATAACTTGTATGCCGGGACTGGCCTTTTCAAGTCGAGACTTCAGGTACTGACTAGCTCCGAAACCCCCAACTAAGAATATGGCCTAGAATGTAAGAATCCAATCTCCCTGGGGCAGAACACTGACCTTAATTTCTCCACCTTTAGGATGGCCCCCGCTCATTCTCTTCACTCTCACTTTGTCGACTTGCTCGGCTACAAGCTTTTCGATGGCGCTCACAACCGGTTCAAATATTTGATGGACCGCATCGCTAGTGAATGAGTGAGTTTTACAAATCAAAATTCATAACTCTCCTCCAGTCTTACCATTTCAAGAGGAGAAAGTCTGCCTCCAGATGATTCGCTGGATCGTCGGGAAGCTTTGCCATTGGGAAGCTAATGAACCACTCTTTTGCTGGATCATTGGTGAAATTAGGCTTCACCTCTTGATCAAAAGATTTCACTGCGGAAACAAATGCCTTCGTTTTTCTGAGTTTGAACATCACTTCGTCTCCCACAATGTTCATCACAAATTCTTCGAAACGCTTGTTCAGAATTAGGGATCCGGCAACCCCACCTAAAATTTGTCAGTATTTTTAATGCTGTGTGGGAATATTGGACCTGGAGAAAGAGCATTACCTGTTCCTGGGACAAGCTCTTTCAACTCTAGCGGGTCGAGAGCTGCCACCTCGTAAGAGATGAGGTCAACGGTTCCACCGCCGGCATCACAAATGACAAAAGCGTCTCCAACCTGAGACAGTTAGCCAAGATGTGGCTATTAAATTAGAAGAATACTCTACCCCAAGGGCCTTGTTTGGAAGATAGTGGAGAGTATAAAGGGCTGCAGCTTCTGGCTCTTTTATCAGCGATATTGGAAAAATCCCGGCATTCTTCGCCGCCTGTGCGATTAAGTCAGAGGAGATATAAGATGGGAACTTTGGGGATAAGCGACTCTCAATGTGGCATCTTTCGCCTTATCTGACCAGACAGCAGGGACCGTCAATACGAATTTCTTCTGCTGCATCATGAGTAAGTCCTTGGGAAATTTCCCCTCAATCTCCTGGAGCGCATGTGCATAGAGCGCCTCGATATAATCTGATGCTATATCCAAAGGAGGCTTTGCCAAGCTACTGAGCATTTTCAGGGTGTTCTGAGCCGGAACATACAAGGGGACGGGTTGACTAGGATCTAGCAGCAGCTTGACTCCTTGTATCGCATCACCGAGAGTCATATCAACGTTTGCTCCCCATGTGAACTTTCGTTTGTTTGTAGGATCATATCTGATGAGCGTTGGAGTCTTCGGGGGGTTTCTGTCTTCGCCTGGCCATTTGTTGATGCCTTCAGGATTCTTCGTCGCAGATCCGCTGAAGATGTAAGATATGCCACTGAAGGTGGTACCGAAATCGAGTGCGATGATTAGTTGGTCATCATCGTCATCGGTAGTACTGAGTAAGCCGAACTCATCCTCTAAGTTGTATTTGGACATTTTGGATATTTGGAAGGTCGTGAGGGCCCTAGACGAGAACAATGCTTCCCTAAGTGACAGGATTTCCTGGACGGATTGAAAAAAGGAGGTGAGTATGACTACAACGAGAATTATTTTGGGCTGGGCTTTCAGCCTGGATTTCTGGTTCAGTGATGGGCTATGAACTTGCAGGTCCGGGTTGCTGTATTCGCGTCTTGAGGACTTTTCAGCCATAGAGACTGATTTAGTTCAAGGGGCTGTCTAAAGCGGCAGGTTTAGGAAAATTGCGTGGCGTTTGAGGCTTTCCAATACTGGCAAGGTTAGGCATATCTGGCGCGGGCTCAGCTGAATCATTTTTCATTCCCCTCCCCTGAGTAATAGCATGTCTCAATATCGGCGCCACAGCAGCCAAGATTGGGTGATTGTTTAAGTGCGGCACAACCATGATTCTAGCCGGGCAAAACTTCTAGTAGATTGAAACGCCCACTGTCAGGAACACATCAAGACATTCTCAATCCATCAGTGAGATCAAAATACATTTTCACACGAGACGTATGATCAGCAGTGTGTCGTCAGAATGAGTAGCAGTGACCGAGAATCCCCCATCCACGACGAGCCTGACGGCATGCAACTCGACCCAGGAACAGAGGAGACGGAACGAGATGATTCAAAGTCAGATATACCCGCTGCGAGTCCTGAGAGTGATCAGCCAGCCCAAGGAGTTAGTTTCCCAACATAATCGTAATTGAAAAGGTGGTCACTTACACATTGATGTTAGGATATTCCAGGACATTCTCGAGAGTCGGTCTACCCACGGGTAGAAGCTCAGGTGTCAAGTGTTGAATCACCCTCTCTTAATTCAGGCCGTAACGAGGTTCAATTGCTCAGTGTCCACGTCAGAGAGCTTGGAGTCTCCCAAACGAATGCCGAAAACCCCAAGTATGATGAGAACAATGAGGTGCCAGTCCTCCGGCAGAAGATACGCGACCTTGAAGGGGAGATCGAGAGGAAAGAGAAGGAAAGAAGAATAGAAAGGGCCAAATTGACTGCCAAAGTGAATGACGGTGTTCGAAAAACCCAGAAACTTAACCAAATCATCATCGATCATGTGCAGCAGTGGAAGGAACTTATGGACGATGAAATAGAGGCAGCTGCTGTTGCAATTAGGTCAGCCATTGTAGCGATTATTCGAGTCCATTTTGCGGGTCGCAGGATTCAGATCCACTCCAGCAAAGCGAAAGCGACAAAGGATTCTCGAACTCAAGCCTTCTATCACACTATCAAGCCACTCCATCCCGAAACAATAAGGTGGATTTTGAAGGCGGAAGTATTCTCGATCCTTAACCGTGAGATATTTTCAAGGCCAATTTTTGGACTGGACTCTGTGATGGACAAGCAGATGGAGAATTCCATGGTCCACTTTGAGAGGATGATCTTTGAGAGCGCAAATAGTATGTAACTGTCCCTCTAGAGAAGGGCCTTTGAGATCTAACTTATGCGCCAATAGTTAGTAAACAGGAAGCCGAAGAATGGCGAATGAGGACTGTCTCTCATGCTAACAGTCTCGGCTTACCTTTGACGCGCAAGGCAGAGATAATTGCAAATGGAATTCTTGAGTTTTTAGACCCAATATATCTTTCTGGGCCCCTCGGGGACACTAGAGATGGAAAAACTCAGCTTTTCTCAGAACTCAAAGCTCTATGTATGAGCAGTTTGAAGCTTGCCTTGTCGTTTCGAAGCACAAAAGCAAAATACAGGTTCTGTACACTTGACAGCGGAACTACTCTGAGCAAATACCCAGAGAAATTGTATGAAATTCAAAGATGGGACGGCCCCGAGCCGCAGGAAATAGAAAGAGATAGGGTGAGAGTGGTTTCTACTGTCTTTGGGGCTCTGATCAAAACCGTAGATGCTGCAGGCATCGGGGAAGAAACAGAGATTGTACTTTCCATGGCTCATGTAGCTGTAGCAGATGATTCTCTACAGCAGAAGTAACGATCATAGGAATGCACGGACTTGAATAGAAAGATTTCATTGACTCTGGGAGCCGATCTTTACCAGTATTCAGGGCGACTTTGGTTTTCTTTCCTAGAGTCTTTCACATTCCATAGTCTCGCGCGCAAAAGGCGAATTCCAATTTGATTACTTCCCAGAACAGGCCGCATCCTATTCCATTCTTCTGACTGAAATTATTGTAAATCCTCCTTCACTCGAACGATACATTAGGTCACGAATCGCAGGACCCTACGGACGTGTGTCTCCATTGCCCTGCTCAATTCACTCTCTTGCTTACTTGACAGCTCCCGCGCGGACTGAGGCGAAAAATACATAAGCGGGTCCGTTTCAAGCTCAGTAAGAAGTTCAGCCACCGTGGGATATGTCGGGCCTTCTCGAGAAGCATCCACCCGCCGACGTGCGAGGTCTTTCTTCGCCGTCTGAGCAGCTTCACGAAGAATATCGCTCATTGCTGACGAGCCTGAACCAACAGACTGTTCCTCAGAAACAAGGTAGTATATGGCAATTGAAAAGAGTCCGTAGAGAGCCATGGCAACCGTGGGCAAGTATTTTGGGTGGGTATGATGTGGTCGATTGTAGCCCAGGATGACAATCGCCTGGGTAAGAGATCGAGCCATCAATAACGTTGTGATGGCTAGGAATCGGACTTCCATCTGTCACCAAAAACAGATTAGCTTCGTGGAGTCTTGTGCGAGCTCATCAGTATAGATGTGTACTCACTTTCTCAACGCCATATTCCCAACGGATGAAAGCTACCATCACCATCTTGCCCCACAACACGATGGACAGAACCAGATAAAAAGCGTAGAAAGCAGAAAACAGCTTTTCGTGTTCTAACGAGACCTTATTGATTGAGATCCAAGACTCCCGGTTCAGAAAGATAGTCCATTTCGCAACGCTCACTGAGAACTGGAAAATGCCAAGTCCCAAGAGTGGAATCAACAACCCCTCCATCGCAAGATCGCCCATTCGAGAGAGCAAGCTCTTTTGATTGAGAGACAAGTATACATACTTGGCCATACGGGATATGACCAATAGTAGAGAGTAGTCTGCGCAGACTCCAAACAATGCATCCATAAACGGGTAGGTGAAATAATAGCCCTCCTTGATGGGAGCCTCTAGTTCCGATAGGAAGATGTTGAGGGTTTTCAGGCCAAGATATCTGTTTACTTGCATTAGTGCCCCTTCGAAACCCCGCGACGTTGGGATCGGATATATTTACATGATTATTGATACCATAGAGGGTTTCAAATACCGAAAGGCATGGTATCTTTCCCCTTCATCATCGCCGTAATAAAATACCTCTTCCAAACGAAATGCGATGACTGAGACGCCGATGAAAGGTATGAAGGTAAAAATAAGCAACGCGATTGCCCAATGATCTTGGAAATGGCTGCCATAGAGATGAAACTGTGTACTCCAGACGCCCATGCTACACCCAAGTGTTAACATACATGAATTCGAATCTGCTAGGGAACAACTTACTTCCTAGCTCTACTCAATCTTGCAGCTCAGAACTTTGAATCCAAATGTCAACAAACAAGTATCTACTTCACCGACGCGTTTTTGTCGCGGGACGCTACCGGAGTTCCCCTTCAGCACGCGTACAAATTTGCCCCTGTGGCTCAATGTCTTGCATTCCGCGAGCTGAAATAATTGTATTCCAATAAACTCGTAGAAAATTTCGATCAAGCCTTAACAGCCGCTCGACCTACAGTGGCTGGAGCCCATCCACTTAGTCGAAAATGCTGCTTTAACACGCGCCAAAATTTGCTGGATTGGGCCTTGAGGCGTTTTGCCCCCAAACGGAAACTCCCATCTCGAGGCTGGTTTTGATACGATTAGAATGTTCCGCTTTTGAGCCCACATATGCTAAGACTCGTCTTTTAGATTTTCATCTCCGCCATCTAGCATCAAGGTTAACTGAAATGAAGAAGAAAAGATAAAATCTTCAGCGTCTGAAGTTTCTGCTCAGTCCTTCTTTTCGATCCAAAGAATTTGGTAGCTCCAGGACTTTACTCACGCAATCGGCGCTGACCACAATCCTCCGAAACGGCCATGGAGACACTCACTCACCACTCTCTTCACCTTCGCAGCGAAGACTTCCTAACCAGCCTCAACTCCACGTCCCAGGAGCGCTCAATCGGACACCTGCCCCTCTCACGCTTCATCTACGCCATGACCGGAGCACTGATGGTGCTAATCTGCCTCTTCCCCTTTCTATCTTTCCTGCGCGCCGTGCGGGCAGAAATCAAAGCGCCAAAGGCAGACTCCGGCGACGATATCACAACGCCTCTTTTCACTAGAACCAAGCCTCTTTTCACACGAACTAAGCCTCAAGTACCAGCGCATTTGGAATCAGTCACACGCAAGACGATTCGGGACCATCCTCAGTGGACGGGCATTGCATCTTCCTCGCCTGCAGCTGGCACGTACAACCTTCCGCTTCCGAAGGGGAACGTGGCTGATGATTTGGAGAAGATGGCGGTTGAGAATTTGGAGGTTGACGATTTGTATGAGACGATGGAGAAGGTGGCTGAGAAGCAGCGGCTGGATGTCTCGATTGGTAATTTGAAGAGAGTGTTGGAGCTGGGAGGGGCGGCCAATCATGGGGTTAGGTGGAAGTTGAATGAGGCTGAGGGGAAGCGGCAAAACCTTGAATTATACATTGATGATTCTTTTCGGACGTTCAATTCTCAGAAAGGGTCGTGGAGTACGGAGGAGTGGGCCGTTGTGGAGCAGATTATGCAGGTGTACCGGAGGCGGAAATAGGAATGTGGTCTCCATCGTCTTATTGTTGGTGGTGTTTTGAATACTGTGTAATATTGAGATTTTGATTAGAACAATGAGATGATGTTTTGAGCCGCCACAAAATTATGTGTATCTGAAAGGGCACGGAATGGACACCCCTGATTTACTAACAGAGGCATTTTGGTACATTATTTATCGAGATAGATTGCTGCAAACCGCAATAAGCTGCCTCGACCTGACGAGAAATATGAATGTCCACACGATAAGTAGGGTTTCACCCAAATGGAGATTTCCGGAGACCCTCCAATAACCCAAAAAAGCCTCGTTTGGCAGTTGATTCAGCCGAACGCCACGAGCAGCCAGCCCGATGATATCCTCTATGAGGCTTTGGACGGCTCGGAAAAACATACCTTCGAAACACGTATTTGCAATTGAGGTTTCAGTGAATTTGAGGACAAATTCAAGTGCAAAAGACTCACGCATCTGAATTACCAGATGCACCAGTCATGATCTGAACACTTGACCACAATGTCACGACTCGAAGACCTAAAGCAGATCCTCAGCAGTTCTAACTCGAAGCTCGAAGACGAGAAAAACTCCCTTCTCATATCTATCGACTTTGGAGCAACTTATAGCGGGTTCGTACCTCCCTTCCCCATCCCTACTAAAACCAAAATATCAGAAACCGAACTAAACCACCCAAAAGCATAGCTTACCTCTTCACCTCCTCCCCCTCAACAATCCACCAAATAACAACCTGGCCCGGCCTCTCCTCAACCTATCCAAAAGTCCCCTCCATTCTAAAATACTCGGATACCGACAACAACATCCAATGGGGCCACGAAGTAGCACCCACCGACCCCCGCCGAATCGAAGGCTTCAGACAACTTCTCGCGCCCGGCTTACCGAAACCGCTGCATATACGCTACCCGCAAATCCAATCTGAGCTGAGAGCTAGGAATAAAGATGCGCTGCAAGCGACGGAAGATTTCTTGAGGAAGTTGTATGAGCATGCAATTTTGACGATTGAGAAACGGCATGGGGATGAGTATGTCGGGGTGGGTGAGGTGAAGTTTGTGTTGAACTTTTCGGGCGCATGGGACCAGACGGCTAAGAGAGCTGTGTTGAATGTTTGATTGCCTGTTGCTGCGAATTTTGGGTCTGAGATGCTGATGTTTGGTGTAGGTTGCGGAACGGGTGGGCATCTCGCCTGTTGTTGAAGTCGGCGATGCGGAAGCAGCAGCGGCTTACGCGTTGAATGCTGTGATCAAAGGACAGAGAAAAGTTCAGGTAAGATTTTTTCGTTTGTGGTAGTTTCGCTCGGAAATACCTGACGATCGTAGGTAGATGATGGATTTATCTTGTGTGATGCCGGCGGTGGAACGGTCAATGTCACATCTTATAGACTCAAGAAGATGAGCCCGTTCAAGATAGAAGCTTTAGCTCCTATTAAAAGTAAGTAATCTCAGGCCTCGGAGTCCAATGAATTTGCTTACGAGCGTCTAGGCGGCTTGGGAGGGTCGATGATGCTTAACAAAGCCTTCGATAATCACCTCGGCGGCGTTATTGATGATGAAGAAGCCATGAAACTCAGGAAGGCATCAGCATATGCTGCGTGTATGCGAGAGTTCAACGATAAGATCAAGCCGAATTTCAGTTTCTCGAAGCCGGAAAGCTGTCGTGTTACGTTTCCGGGAGCGAGACTTACACCCAATAGAAATGTTAGGTTGGAAGCTAGTGCGTTGACACTGACAAGTGATGAACTCCAGCGGTTCTTCCAATCGGTCAGTAGTGAGATCGTAGACTTCATCAAAGCGCAAGTCAGAAGCGTCGGATTCAAGAGCAATGCCCCAGCTATTAAGGCAAGCAGGATCAAACCCCAGCGCCGCGAAAACTAATTGAGATGGGAACAGAGCGTCGTGTTAGTAGGAGGCTTAGGTTCTAGCCAATACCTCAGAGAACATCTCACGAAAGAATTTCCGAGGTTGCAGATTCTTCAGCCTGAGCATGCGTAAGTCGTTGAACGAATGTCCGGAAACAGACATGTTGACATACCTTCAGATGGACAGCAGTAAACCGGTCAGTCTACCTTTGTGTTTCTCAGAAAGTGACGGGCCGCAGAAAACGTTCTGACACCCGCCAGAGGCGCCCTCATACTCCATATCCCCCTAAGTACCAAGAAGAAAAATTCCTCTTCTAAACCCCGGAAACCAGCGTCTAGAAAATCAACGCACAGCTATGGCATCCAAAGCAGTCCTGTTTTCAACCCGTCGCTGCATGCTGGCCGTAGCAAGTACTGGGATAGTTGGGAGGGCGTGTGGCGATGTACAGATACCACGTGGTTCATCGAGCAGGTATGTCAAACCCAATTGAAAATTCAAGCACGTCGCTCTGAAACGTGAAAATAGGGAGAGAGTCTTTCGCAAGCACGAAAAATACCACTCTCGTTCCATAAGGAATGTGTCCCATATCCGAGTGAGAACGAAGCATGTGTGCGGGTAGAGGTTATGAAGAGTGGGGTATTCGAAGGGGGCCCAACGCAGTTGTGTTGCGTGGTGCAAGTACCGCTGAGTTCGATTCCCGTGCAGGAGTTTGTGAAGAGGGTTAGAAAATCAGACAGGAAAGAGTACTGGGATTTGGAATACCAGTTTGTGATTGGGGTACAGGATGGGGCGATCAGGGCATGGATTGAGGTTGATGGGGTCAGGTATGGGGAGATTCTTATTCCACAGTGAGCGGATTTGAGATCAAGGTATGGAATGAATTGGTGTATATGCTTCCATGCCTGGGACACTTAGGCGTTGGAAGTCTGCGTGAGTAGCTTTGAGTTCAGCTCGACAGTTCGATAGCAAAAGGGAGTGAGGATAATGTTCAAAGATCGAGAAAGGAATTCGAGCCTCTGCAACAAGTCTGGAGCCGAATGGTAGATCTGATTCATATCCAAGTAGGAGAAAATGAACATTGAGAAAGCCCACCTCTTTGAATATCAACAGCAGACTATCTTGGCTGAGGCTCTATAGCGATCTCCCTGCCACGGTGACTGCTGTCCCGGAAGATTCACTTGATGGTTCCATGGCTCGGATATCAGCTGCAAAGTCCTAAGCCGCACAAAACTGGGAGACTGAGACCCATCCATCAGCCAGGAAAGCTACCCCCCGAAGTTCAAGGCACGAAGATTCTGTTGAGGTGGCGATTCCAACAAGCCTTCAACTCGCTTGAGTTGGCTGCGGTATCACGGCCACCAGATGACCGGCTGCACGTGCATAACTTTCTCCAGGCCCCAGCTGTCTCGTATTGTAGCTGTCCTTCTTCCAATGATTCGGTTTGTATGAAGGCATGGTAGTTGCAAGGATTTGCGTGAGCCACTCCTGCTTCTGGAAGTAGAAGCCAAACCCCATGATTTGCGAAGGAGCGGTCTCGAACGCTTGTCTTCACCGTTGAGGACTGAAAGAGCTTCACGAGACTCTGCACCCGCTGCATGACTCGAAGAAAAGGTTCCTCGCCGCAACTTCGGGATGGTGAACCAGATTTTGACACACGGACTGACTCTCACCGAGTCTCACGGTCAAGTGACTTTCAAACTCTGAATTTTTGTGAAACCATCAGATATACGAGCTATACCAAAGACAAAAATAAACATCCGCGTAACAGAAACATACAAGAAGAGGTTATAATGGGAGAGAAATAGTGGAAGTTGAGCACACGTGCTGCTTTTCCTCACTTGAAGATGGTGAAAGATGATTATCAGCTGTCAAATCCCGGATAAAGCAAGATCCTTGCAGATTGACAGGGCATTGGCCGGTGTCGGGAAACACAAGGAGGCTCTGCAGTGCGGCAGCGTGACTGGTCCGCCAACGCATCTCGAGATACACAGATCGTAAATCGGATGCGGCTTGCTGAGTATATACATATACATGACGACAGCAATACGAGGAACAGCGACAAACGCATAGCGGAATTATTACTGATGATGAGCTTGACAAAGTGATCAGCAATCTCAAGAGCTCCTAAAAGACACTTCGACGCGCATCCAAAAGTCTAGACCGATTATTTCTATGGGTCGCCTAGGCGGTAGCCGCAGCGCAGCACAGCAAAAGCTCCGCAGTACATACCGCCAGAATTTCACAATTGACGTCGAAGCTCAGCAATTTCTGCCATCCATCCTGCACCAGTCTTGTTCCATCTCGAAGCTCGATATGCCTTACCATTGATACCTGTGAAGCCCCTACGCGTGCCAGCTCTCTTCGCCTCCTGCCTCGCCTCGCGACAACATGGATGAGGCTACCAGGCTGATATCCGAGCTACAAAGCAAGCTTGCGGAGCTGGACCACAAGGTCTGGCTGTATCGCAGAGACATGGCCTCCGAATTTACTAAGCACGCCGAGGGCCTATTGCGCGACGTGCCCAAGGACGTCTCTGAGACTGTCTCACGAGCTATGGCCGACTCGATGAAAGATTACAAGTCACTCAACCTCGACGCGAAGGGCTCCGTTGAGGCGTGTGCGGCAGGCACCAGCATTCTCAGCAATGACTCGACCAAGGAAAAGTCATCGCGGCTGGCGAGCCCGAGCTTGTCGATTCCTGATCCAACACGAAAAGAAGAGGTTGACGATAGTCCGAGAAGTCCGCACGAGCGCGAGAAGGAATTCCAAGGCCTGTTCACCCCAAGCTATCTACCTCTCCTAGACAGCACCAACCGCAGCGAGCGCAGATCGAGCCACGATTCCTCCAGTTCATCGCAGCCGCAGCCAAAAAGCGAAGAGAGGGATATGGAGATTCGACTGGTAGATGCGAGCACGGAAGTTACAAGATCGTTGGCGGCGTCCCCAGAATTACGAAGACCTCCTACCCCCAAACGGAGAAATACAGACGAGGTCTCAATAGCCTCAGATTGGAGCGATGGAGTCACCCGACGAAGTGCTCTCCGGCGGTCCTCGACCTCCTCAACCAAACCCCCGGGAAGCCCGCGTCGGGTGAGGTTCGAGGTGGAAGGCCAAGAAGTCCTCCCAACAGCGTCACCACTGCCATCCCAATCGATACTCTCTACAGATATACCCGATAGCTCTCGGTCATTCCGCGAAGATTCAGACGAAGAGGCGGGATCTGAGCAGATCGAGGACATTGATGAGCCTGCGCCAAAGAGAATATCGTCATCCCAGGCACTCCGCGCGCTCTCAAGAAGCCCCCTGGTCGACGACGGTACTCAGTGGACAACAGTCTCGGCGCCACCCGACGGTTCCGCGTCAATCGCTATATCTGGTGGAATATCTCAAGGGTCATCGAATGAAGATCCACTACCAATATCCAATGGGATGTCACGTTTCAGCATCGGGGATGCTTATGGTCTTGAGGAGGTTTCAGTCCAAGGCAATGAATACGGTCAAAATGCTTCTACTGGTGCTTCTCGAGCCGCAGACCCTCCCGCTAACGACAACAACTCTGAAGAGTCTTCTGACGATGACATGCTGGATATGCCACCACTACGGTCAATGCGAGGCCAGAAGAGCACGCAATCCCCTACCTACGCCACTCCCGTCGAGAATGCCCGGTCACCAACAGCCTCTACAAGACCCGGTCTCCCCTGGATCGGTGTTGAAGGATTCGGAAAGCCACCCCATGAAACAGAACCTGATCTCCGCTTCACAGAAGAGGACCAAGAACAACTGTTCCACTTCGACGAGAACACCGATCACCACAGCCCACCCGAACCAGAACAGGATGAATCCGACACCGCATCCCCCGCCTCCCCAGTCGCAGACAAGTCTCCCGTCGAACCCATCAGCCTCAGCTCTTACTCCCAGTCTCCTGCCCGTCAAATCATCAAACCAAGTTCCGGCAGAAATGCAACGCCAACTCCAAGCAACGTTGTAGGATCCTACAAGAACCACCCTTTCAGCATGCCCATCGTCAGCGCCGAAATCCATGCAAAGGCCGAGGCACTAGGCGACATCAGCTCCTTTGTCGGCAGCGTCCACGGCACCAGCGGCCTCGATGAATCCGACGTGCTGAGTTTCCGCAACAGCGGGGTGTTCTCCGGCACGCCCAAGAGTATGAGTGAAAGGATGTACATGGAAGATTTGAAAGAGGGAAAATCTTCTTGAAATTGCCCATTGGAATCTTTCTTTGCGATTTAACCTTGGTGGTTGGGAGGTGCTTAGCGTGCATTTTTGGCATTTGGGCATGGGAGGTGATTTGTTTATTAAGTATACTGCATGCATGGTTTCGGCGTTTGGAAGGGGAACCCGGTGGCGATTTCTGCTGGATGGGATAGGTTGATCTGAGAGTTTATGATGCGATGATTATATTTGAGATCAAGCATATAGGAGACAATCAGGAAATTAGTGAGCACATATCCTGTCTCTGCTTGGTGATTTTGCCGTGGCCCTTAAGTTGATAGTGTCCCTATTTGGCTGAGTCAAGCATCTAAAGCGTTCATTGAATCATCTTTGTATCTTGTGCCCGAAACTTTGGCAGCAAAGAAGAGGAAAATGCTAATTGCAGTAGATGGTGGCACACGTGACTCTAATAACTACCTCCGTAGTATCTAGATGGCAGTACCCTCCTGGTAGGGACAGGATAAAGGTGCCGCTAATACATGTGAAGGTTTGATTTATTGCAATAAGATGAAACTTTGAGTAGTTCCGGCAACAGCACGCCTCTGAGTCGCTAGCACGTGCTCCTAGTTACTCAAACCACGCTAGTCTAGCGAGGCGCAGATCAGTGCACGACGAACAACAACAGGAAGACTCCTCACTCCACATGCAAACTCACAGTCAAATGGGCTGGCCAGAATGACACGCCTGCTAGATCTCCCAGATGAGATCCTTGATATGATCGTTAAACATTACCTCCTCGAGTTCAGATTCGACGGAGGACAAAGGTTGTGGTCGCCATGGCACGCAATACCCCCTTCACAACTCCAATCCAGTCTAGCAAGCAACTTGAATCATCTGGTCAAAACAAGTAAACGGTTCCATAACCTTTATCAAAGTCTTCTCCACACCAATGTCGCATTTTCCATTTCAGAGCACGAATTGTCAAAATTCCTACGTACAGTCGAGCAGAGTCCAGCCCTCGTGCATATCACTGTGTCATTCTACGCTCGCTTTGCAACTTTGGAAGATATAATGAGTCTCTTCAGCCTCCCAAATATCAATGCTCTGGCAATCAAGTCCATCCACAAATGGGAAGTTCCGGTCCTAAACCCTAGTCAATACCACAAATCGACTGTCCAACATCTTTACCTTCCCAGCTGCGCCGAGGGTGGATCTTGCCCCTCCGACACTCTTGCTTATCCTGCTGCACTTAAATCATTGGAGTACGAACATGATTACTATCAGAGCGCCGAGTCCCGCCATCCGTATTGGACATCGGATACCTTAATGGATGCACTTTCCCACCATCGTACGACTCTGGAACGCCTGACATTAACACGCACCAAGACTGCTGCGGCGCAAATTGTCGACCGTCCCGCGATTGATTTGTCGACATATACGGCCCTGAAATCCCTTTCAATCACTTGGTTTATGTTGCAGCTTGACGACCAACAGTGGGAACAGGAATGTTACAAACGCATGCCGCCGCTGCTGGAACACCTGCAAGTCCTGTATGACGAAGGGGAAGATGATTATAATACCGTTTTGGATGAGGAATGGATATGGTTGAAGGGGGTATTGCGGAATAAGGCTGCTCTGCCTGCGTTGAAGAAAATTGACATTGTTTCCTGTGAGGTGCCGTATGTCGATAGCGACGACGATCCGGACTACGACGAGGGTGAATACTATTGTCAACGTCCTTATCGGAGATGGGCAACGGCTGCTCAACTAGAGGCTGCTGAGGCTTGGACACTTCCGTCGGATGTGATGGACCTAGCTGCTGATGCTGGCATTGAGCTGGGTGTCACCTTGGGATATGGAGTTCGTCTTAGGGAATCGTCGTAATTCATTTGTGGGGTTTACAGCCAGGGGAATCAGTTAACATTTATACTTGAACCAATTCGAGACAGCAATGGGATCGAGTCTGAGAGGAAAATGACTCAAATTCATACCTGGGAATAAAAGGTTTCCCGCAATCAAGCATCGGATTCTACGGAATTTTTACTGGCGCTACACTGCCGACGAGTGCTCAATGAACTAGGTTTGGGGACTCTCATATAATATACTGTTTCTTCTGTTTTACATTTCTTTTCGAACTATCAGAGAGGATTCCCTACACTCGCTGAAGCGCTAAGAATGGACCCAGATTCTAATGGTCCTTCCTTTGAGGACTTCGACGGAGTACCAGGCCTTGCTACCGTCTGCCTCAGTCACCTTATTTGTAAATCTTGAAGTCTCCGAGAGCTCGATGTAAGATGCATCCTGCAGTCTTTATCTTTGCAATCCATCCTTAGGCATGATCCCAGCCTGCAACCCTGGCCATCCGAGACACCACCTGGTATCACGGGCTTCAATACAATCACATGCCTTGCCCAACGCTATCTCTCACAAATCTTTATGACCTTCTCATGTTGCTAAATGGATCAGGTGTCTTACTCGCAAACCCCGAGTTAAGATCCAAATAAAGATCGCGGAATGCACTGCCTGGCATCTCAAGGAGTTCCTTCGGGTTCCCGCTCTCCCGGACCTCACCCTTCTCCATCACGACCACTGTGTCGAAATCGAGAATACTATCGAGGCGATGTGCAATCGCGATAATGGTGTGGTTCGTGAATTCGCTGCGGATCAACGCCTGCACCACGGCTTCGGTCTGCGAATCGACGCTGTAGAAATCATCTTGTTAGCCCCTGAAAACAGAAGATGGGAAAGAGAAAGCGAAAGCGAAAGCGATTGGAAGGAGCGGAAGAGGGAGAATTAAGTACCTGCTCGTCGCCTCATCAAGAACGAGGATCTTCCCCCGACGCAGCATTGCGCTGGCGATACACATAAGCTGTTTCTGGCCAGGGGAGAAGAAATCCTCGGTCACAGTTGCCGTGAGACCACCGGACTTTTCGACAGTGGCCCAGAGCTGCACCTTCTTCAGTGCAGTCTCGAGTGCGGCGTCGGGAAGTGTGCCGGAGGGGTCGAGATTCAGGCGGACAGAGCCAGAGAAGATATACGGGTCTTGCGGGACGACGATGAGCCTGGAACGAATCTCCTGGCGGTGGAGAGTGGCGAGATCGAGTCCATCGACAACAATGGAGCCGCTGTCGAGTTCGAGGATGCGGAAGAGTGTGGACAGAAGAGAGGACTTGCCGCTGGAAATCAGGTGATTAGTGTGGGTTGTGGGAAAGAGAGAGAGTTGCCTACCTGCCCGAGCGTCCGCAAATGCCCACCTTGTGCCCTGCCGGAATCGAGAGGTTGACTTTCTTGAGGACTGGATCAGAAGGGCTTCTGCTCATGGTCAGTATGATTTAAGCGTAAAACAGAATCGAGAGGAGCATAGCAGCCGCTTACTTGTACGAGGCAGTCACATCCTTAAACTCCAGTCCACCCTTGTCCGGCCAGTCCTCTGGTGGAGTATCAGATTCCCTTTCCAGATGTTCAGACGGCGTCTTCGCAAAGCTCCGAATCCTAGAAACAGCCCCAATAGACGTCTCCAAAACCGTCCAATGCGTAATCAACGCCTGCAGATTCTCACTAAACGTAACAATATTAATAAGAGCCACGCCAATGAAGCCCGCACTAATCTGTCCTCTAGTCGCCACTCCCACACCCACAATCAAAATAGCAAAACCCGCAACCGAAAGCCCGACAACAAGTTCGAGCCAGCGTTGTATGCAGAATAGGAGGTAGAAAGGCTTCTGCGAGTCGTTGATGTGCGCGTCGTTTCGGATGCAGTATTTTTCCACCCAGCCGTAGCTTCGCACTGTTACTAATCCGCTCAGAGATTCGAGGAAGTGGGAAAATAGAGGTGCTTTGGATTCGATGTCTAGGAAACGTAGCTGGCGGGATGTGCGGAGATAGTAGCGCTGTATGAGATAAAATGCTCCGAGGACTAGGGGGATCGTGGCTGCGATGTATTTTGTTGTTGCGCAGATTACTATTAACTGGGCTACGCAGGTGAGAAAAGCTGCAGTAAGTTAGCTAGCTGTTGAAAGCCTTGAAACGAGTTGTCTTGTTTATTTATTCTTACATAGTACGGTATTGAGCATTGCAATGGGCAGTTCCATGTCGGTGAGCTGAAGATCCTGACTGAATCTGTTTTTGCGGTATTAGTAGCATTCATCATAAAGCATGCATTCACATACCTATTTACTATAGTACCCGCGTCTGTTTTGTAGAAGAAAGACATCGGAGCGCTAGCAAGAATGTTAGCCATGATGACAGCGGACGAGGAGGGAATCTTACTTGAGTACGGTTCTGAGCAACTCCTCGTGGAACCTTCGGGCGGCGTAGGCAACCAGGTATGTCATAAGATGCCTATCACAGTTAATAAGTTTTCTCCTAGAACTGCATTCACATCTGCTACTAGCCATCGGATAATGCTAATCACAGCATTGCAAGATAAAACAAAATGGAACAGAACGCTTACCAGCACGAGCCCACAACAGCTAAAATGGCTACCACGGCCAGGAGATAATAAACTCCAAGCCAGTATGGCAAGTCATTATTCGGATTCTTCTCATTCGATGCAGCCCAGTCTTGAACCCAGATAGCTATGAAACAGTAAGTCAGTAAAACCATCCGCAACAGCGCGCATGTATTACGGGCAGGGCTAACTTACGCTGATACGTGAGACAGAACACATAACTTGCCAATCCAGCAATGAAAATCAGAGAGCGCTTCACGCCCATAAACCTGATGTAATAGAAATAAATCGTCGTGTCTCCTGTACGCCTATCGCCTTCTTCCCGTGGAGCCTCAAGTGCTGGATTAGACAGCGGTGCTAAATCTGTCTTCAACCCACTACTTTCATCGTTCTTGGCCGTATTAGTATCCTCTTGATGCTGGATTTCAAGACTTTGTATATATCCCTTATCCGAATTCAATTGCGGGAAAGTTCCCTGCTGGGCAATTTTCCCGTCTTCGCCGAGGACAATGATGTGATCGGCATACGGAAGGCGACGAACTGTGTTCCAGTGTTAGATGGAGTGGGAGAGGAGGGAACTGGGGGCGTGCTTACTGTCGTTGGTTGTGAATATGACGGTAGCGCCACTTTTGCGCCAGATTCCTTCGGGCCCGAGGAGGGCGTTGAAGACGTGGTCTTCGGTGGTTGGATCTAAACCGCTCAAGACATCATCGAGGATGACGGTAGATATCTGAGAGTACACAGCTCGAGCGAGACACTACATATAAATAGTTAGCTCTAACTCCTACTGCCAAAATTCTCCTAGAGCTGGGTATCCATACAATTCTCTGCTTCTGCCCTCCACTAAGCACAGCTCCCTTGCTCCCCACCATCGCCTGGTCTCCCTGCGGAAAATCCCTGATATCTTGAATAAGCCCACAAGCCCACAAAACTTGATTGTACCATTTGAGATCAAATTGTGCTTCGCCTAGGATATTGTTCTGCACCGTATCGTTCTTCAACCAACTTGCCTGGCTGCAGTAGGCGCTCACAGACGTGTTGACTTTTAAATGACCGTCAAAGATAGGCGTTTCCCCTAATAAGGTATTCACGAATGTGGATTTCCCACACCCGACAGGTCCGACGACCATTGTGAGCGTGGAAGCTTGGATTTGAAACGTGAGACCGCTGACGGTCGATGGCTTCTCTGTTGACCACCCGGAACTGGCGTCGCGGCTTTCAAAGAGCAGTTCCTCGCTGCTATTTCTTTTCTCGGGATCCTTTTCGGTATCAGAAGCGTCTTTTGCCAGTGTTTCTTTACTCTCGAAATGGCTATGTAATCTTCTATCTTGCCTCGGGGTCTTCAACAGGAATTGGTTGATTCTCTCGATGGAGCCGACGGCGGTCGCGAGACCTGTCACGGACTGAACGAGGGCTGTAATTGGCACGGCGAGGTTGTTGAAGAGTACCAAGGATGTGAATGCCTTTGTGGTAGTCAAGGTCGCGGTTCCGTTTCGTTTAGCTAGGACACTGTATATGGTAAAGCAGATTACAGGAGAGATGGCAAGATTGGCAAAAGCTAGTATGGTGTAAGTAGTTGTCTTCAGAGTGTCTAAAGTTCCATGGCTTACATATTCCCACCATTGCTATCAGCAACTTTCGGAACTTTTGCGACTTGGTGATTTCTTCCTCCCTTTGTTTTTGAATCATGGTCTGTAGCTTGTCCGTCAAACCCGTCATTTTCACCCCCTTCATGGTGCCTAGCATCTGCGCTGTAGCATCAACTCGCGATTCGATTGCCTTGAGCCAAACTGCCTGCCGGCCTCCCGCCATAGAGGAAATTACTCCGGCGCCAAGTATAGAAACTATAGCAAAAATTAGAGAAAGCTCTGTATAATATACACCCGGAGAAGGGAGAACCTACAAATAGCTACACCAAGAGGTGCCATACTTGCTACGCCAACTTCCCTCCACAGGAGGTAGAGGGCGAGGGGAATCTGCAGTACAGACGCCCAAAAATCATGGAACAGAGGCATACCAGTTGAGATTCTCTCTATATCAGCGCTCATCAACGTGAGCGGGGTGCTTTCTTGGGCTGTTATAGGCTCTATGGCTATCGTTTTCCTATAAATGAGTTCTATAAAGCTTCCTCGCAACATGGCGACAAATCGGAAGACTGTGTGCTGGGCTATAACCGTCGAGATCTTTATATGTTTAGCAATCATTCGGAGTCTCAATTTGGGAACGGGGGCTTGAACTGACCGCAATGCCGACGTAGACAAAAGCAAATGCGCCTATCAGGCCATATCCTTCATTTAGGGAACTATCTTCGGCTGATACAAATGTCGTGAAGGCGCCCACGATGTAGGGCTGAGCGAAAAAGAACCCGATTTGTGCGAGTCGGGGGAAAATACCAGCCAGAACAGCCCATTTGTAGTGTTTAAACGAGGCAAATAGTAGTGCGTGCGTTGTACGATGTTTTGAAACTTCGCCTTGGGTGTCAGTTCCGATTCTATGTGGTCGATGCTTAGACATGGCAGGTCTCACCTTTCTCAAATTCAAGGGACAGTCCGCTCCTCCCAGACGAATTCGTTGTGAAATCATCGTCCAATGTCATCAGATCACTCATAGATATCACTACACTGTATCCTCGTCTGAGAAGCGGGTGCAACCACCAAAACATACTCTGGCCAATTACGCCAGTGGTACTTTCTGGCGAAGAGTCTTTGTACATTGGCTTCAACAAACGCCGCTTGCCCAGCGCCTCCAGGATCAAAAGTAATACCCTGACACCAATGGTTACTGAGAAAATGATAGCAACAGTTTTATTGTCCGCGATGCTCCATAAGGTCCTTGCGCGTGCGATATCGAAAAGGACGGAAAACATCAAAGAGACAACCAGTATTGTAGATGGACGAATGGAGCGTTTATGTTCGAGGTGTGAGAGAGGTACTGATAGTAGCGAGAGTGCGAATGTAAGGGCTCCTGCCGGTACTGTGCATCGCGTCGTTGGTGTTGATGGCCTGGCCCAAAAGACTAGAAGCGCGAGTTGTGTAGCAGAAAGCACTGCCATACCAATCTATGGGCACGCGTCAGTAGGTAGTCGTGTAACTAGAACAGCACGGTGGGTATCTTACAATTTTGGAAAAGTGGTGTACCCCTCCATTGACCTTTTCCGAAGTGCTGAAGAGGTATCGTATTCGTGGAACTGTGGCCAGCAGTAGAAATGCTGTTAAGGGGACTATCATTATACACTCTTCAAACAGAAGGGTAAAATCAAAATCATCGAGACAGCCCTTGACCTGCGGGCCAAAGACATCTTCGACTTGGATTGAACATGACCCAGCGCGCGCAACGATGGCCGGTAAAATTTCCATGACTCCGTTGTATCTGAAGATGGTCCTTTTGTTGCTACCGTCTCCTCAGATCAGACAATGTAAACAGAGAAAATACAATGCCGGGATCTCAAGAGCCTCATGAATTGATTTCAGCGCATACATCAAGAGGTAACATAGACCTCAAGGACATCAGGGGCGTCGTCACGCGTTACGCGTTATGCCAATGTGAAAAAATTTGGATGAGGCTGAGGGAACAACTCAAGGCTGAGATCTCCAATGCGAGGTGATGAGTTACCTTAGGATGATCCAGATCTGATCTCACAAGCAGAGCAGGGCTGCCACGTTCTCGTTCTCAAACCTTTTTGGGAACAAGCTAAGAATGCATCGGTTAAAGAAAGGGACATGGTCATATGCACAGTGAGCATATCCTTGAGGGTAAGCATGGATACGGCGCAGAGAACAGGGGCATGCTGCACGGTGAGCACACCCTTACGAGTGAGACGAGGTACCCCTGAAAAATAAAAATAGTTGCAGGCATAACATCATGTGGTCAACTGAGGCTCTTTGCGTTACGAAGGTACATTACGTTTGTACCTTCTAGCCCCCCCGAGATCCCGGGGGTTCCGGGATTCAGTATCGTGGCTGTGTTTTGGTGAGCGTAACAGCGCTCAGCTCGCTGTATTTTAGTGGATGCTCGCTATTCCTACAGGCCATTTCCGCCAGATATCGTGCTTCAGGTCTATGCACGCGCCCCTGAACTGCCGAGTAACTTCTGCATAGCAAAATTACAAATTGAAATTTGAAAATACATGTTACAAAATATTAAGATTGACAAAGACATTTCATACAATCCAAGAAATCTCTCGTTTCAATGCATCAAAGAATGTGCATCAAATTTCAAACGAAGATCGCAAACCAGACTGCCTGAACCCTTTAAACCAGATATCCCAGACGTGAAGTATAGATCTAAACTCAGTATATGTCGGCGACAGATTTTTTCCCAGTCGCATATGCATCCCACTATTCCAAGCAACGTTATTAGAATATGTATCAGGAGAGATGGAGAGAGAAAAGACTACTCACATTGTCCACGACCTGTTTCAACAAAGGACTCCCTGTCAAGGCAGCCACCTCCTGAAAAGACGCTTCGCTAATCTCAAACGGCTTACCAGTCAGGTTAGGAATATAGTGGCCACTCAACTTCGTCACATCCAGAGTATCGTGACTGATATGGCTCCGGAGAACGTTGCGGAAGCTAGCGACGCCGGGCTTGAGAAACGAAGAGTGAAATGGTACGTCGATACCTTTGAGGGGAATAGTGGCTTTGCCGCGCGTGAGGGCTTTGACTGTTTTCTTGGATATGGCTAAGATCTCCTCGCGCGCGATCTTTAATAGTTCTTGTTGGCTAGGCGTAATATTCTGTAGTAGAGAGTCAGAATCGCTCGACGAGCGATTCTCCACAACGAGATCTTTGTCCTTGACGCTGTTCAGGGTGTTTGTGAGACATTCGAGGGCACGGAGCTATAAGGAGGTTAATTTTATGAACAGGAGAGGCAGATGAGAGCGAAGAGAAACGTAAAGGGAAGAGAATTCATACCTCGCCTGCGCACACGTATTGGGAATTCGCGATGTTGTAGTTGACAATCTCAAGGAGCCACCCTGTCTCTAGACCGATTACTTGCACGGTGAGTTTCAAAGTCCCCTCATCAAAACCTATAAAATCGTAAGCGTAAGTTAGAATTTCAGTGAGGGAGGAGATCAACTACCTCTGGTGAGTCTACTGGGATCAACTGCACACATGCCGAAATCAGAGCGATTCAACTCGTCGCGCTGGACAGCAAACTGCATTGCCAAGCCGCGATAAAAGACGACGGATATCAGACTTTCAATGGACATGATGCTTGCTGCTGCACACAACGCAGAGTACTCGCCGAGAGAATGGCCGGCATAGGCGCTGTGATCAGATACCAAGCCTCGTTCTTGCAGGTCGAAGAAGATGGCTAGTTCCATAAGTGCCAATGCAGGCTGTGTGAACTCTGTAGAAGAGAGAAGACCGATCGCGGAGTGGTAGGTATAAGACTCGGTGTCCTCGACGATATCCTCAAAGAGCTTCTTGAGGTGGACAGTCCCGTCAGGATCAATATGTTCATACTTCAGTGACATATAGATGTTGCGCATATGTCTGCCACGAGAGCCCCCAAAATGGACAGTTAGCTCCTTGGGGTCATTTCTTACGATGTCGGTGATTTTGAAACCTATTAAAATGTCAGATTAGGCTCTTTGGGTGGCTTCGGTGAGCTTTACCATAATTTTCATGGTAGTACTTATCGGCGGAGTCCCATACACGCCGAGCAGCCTCACTCTTGGCATAGAGATCCATACCCATCCCCTTGAACTGACTTCCCTGCCCTGTAAAGACATACGCAGTATCCTCGGGTTCAATTTCGGCTTCACCTTCTAGAACTATCGCATGGGTATCGGTGTTCGCAGCCGTTACTTTGATGATCTTCCTGCCGGCGATCATTCCTATGTGAGAAAATTTCACCTCAACCTTGTCCCCGGGAAGCACCATACTCGTGAAAGAGCATTTCCAAGATCTGAATAGCGACGTGCGTGATGGACACAATATGTGTTCCACTATTCCTCTCACTCGTGCACTGGTATACATTCCATGTGTGATAGTCCCAGGGAGGTCCAAATATCTAGATAGTGCCTGTGATACGTGGATGGGGTTGAGATCTCCAGATATTGACGCATACTCCTCATTGGACTGAGGCATTTCAATAACCACAGCACTGTTTTCCGCCGCTTGAATAGGTGATGAAAACATGCGACGCGACTCGAATGGTGATTTGTGGCGTTTCAAATAAGCAATGACTGGGTTGCTAGTTGATCTTCCACTTTGAAATTTGATCGAGGCGATCGCCGGGACATCTTTCCTGGACCCCGACCCTTTTAGCCTCGCATTTCCGGTGGTTTCTAAGGAACTGAAGACATCCTTATCCTCGAATTTGTACGCGGATCGGAGAGAGAATATGAGCTTTTGGCCAAGCAAGTCAATACTCGGATCATGGAGATGGAACCAACTCTTCGATTGCAAGATAGCCACATCCGTTGGCGACTCCAAGTAAATTTCCATCTCAGGCTCTTTGACGCGGGAAAAGGTATTCTCGAAGTCCTTGAAGATCCCACGGTAAAGAAAACGACTGGTCAGGTCTACGATCTTTTCGCCATCCCTGAGAATATGCCCTTGTACTTCTACCATCTTGCCGGCGTCTTGGTTGATGATTGCTGTGATGTAAGATTCCGAGCTCAATTTATCGCCTTCTCGGATTTCACAAGCACCAGATACCATACCGAACTCGTTTGAAAGATGGACCAACTTTAAGAGATCACCGTGAACTCCGTGTGAGAACAGGGGTCGCATAAGAGCTTTCCAAGCTATCACGACGATAAAGTCCAGTGGAGCGGAGAGTTCCTTTCCAAACCGTTTGCTGAAAGCATCGTCCTGATTGACAATGCAGCGGGCAAATTCCGCTATCGTGTCACTTTCTACCGTGAATGATCCGCCGTCAAAAACCTCCTTGCTCGACTGAACCGCAACTTTGTGTAGCTCCTGACCAAACCAAACGCGATGGTAGAAATCGTTAACGCGTTCTTCTCGGTCAAGCATCGACTCGTGGATAGGAGCGAATGTAGTTGCGGGGTGGTAATTGTAACGCAAAACAAGACTGGTGGGTTTTCCGAGGGCATTACGATGGCCAAAAAGCTCCATGACAACAACATTGCCTTGTTCTGCCCTAACCTCAACCACTTTTGTTGGCTCACTGCTATCCATGAGGCAGTTTTCGACCAAAGATATCGTTGTTTTCTCCGGATTTTCGGCATTCTGTATCAGAACGCAGGAGTTAGGCAATGGCTTGAAAATTCTCCTCACGGGGTTATCGGCGACTACTCGATCTTGGAGAATTGTGGCATTGTTGAAGAAAGCTCGTCTCCAGTCGTTTTTGGGACCTCCTAAGAGGCGAATCCATTGGAAGAGATTAACTGATGCATCCGCCTGGATTTGGTAAATTGTAGTATCCTCGTGCTCGGATACTGTGACTCCATTCGGGATCGGACATATATCCTCGTAGACATTGCCAAAATAGTCAATATCTGGAATGCTGTTCACTTCATGGTTGTAGGTGACTGCTGAGAGACTTTCCTTGTAGCTGTCATTGATGTTGCCCAGTATTTGCTGAATGGGTTCATTGACAATCTTTGACCACTGCACGGCAACAGGGCCTTGTAGGACACAAACTCGTCCAACATCCTCGTCCACTACTGCAGCAATATCCTCAGATTGCCACAAGGAGTCTTTCTTAAAGAATGTCTCGAAATCCTGGTCGAAAACGGGTATGAAGGGAACTGGTTTCTGGCCTGATCGTTTACAGATCATCAAGAAGTATAGCGCATCTTGATAGCCCATCCTTTGCATCGCAACACTGTGGTATGTACTGAAGAATCCCTGAACTTTCAACTCCGGGTCACTCAAATCGCTGGCGTCTTTCAAATATGAGGGTGATGGTCTGTTTGAGAGGGATCGAGACTCAGTGAAGAGCAAAAAGTCATACAGTAGCTTCTGCCATGAACTATCCACCCAACGACCCTCTCTCCTAACATACATGAGACTGATGAGACGAAATGCGACTTCAGAGTAGGTCATTCCTTCAAGGTCTACAGCTTCTCCAAGTGAATTTCTCCCGAACCAAGGCTTGGCAAAATCATCATTTAGGCGCCGAATAAGATATGATTTGTTCTCTCGTAACCAGGCGACGCGTTTGGACTTTTCGAGTTTGAATACAGTATTGTCCAACTCTGACCAAAGATTCACTCCTCTAGTTGCCAGCTTATGAATGGGTTCGCCCATCTCGGAGATGACTGTTCTGATACCTCCAGCATCGCTCTTGTATGTTTCTTCCCAGCGGGAGTCGTCGACTCCAGGTGTATTGACGATTGCTTTCTTGGCTGCCAGACTCGTCTTTGCTTCTTTGGCAACTAACACTCGACTACCAAGCAATATACCATCAAAAGGCATAAGCATCTCTTGATACTTTTCGCTCCAAGTGCCGCTTAAATAGGGATAAGAGTCCTCGTAACCTCCAAACCCGCTTCCGGCCACAAGAATAATATTTGGGCAGCCGCGGATCAGGTCATAAGTTTGCAAAATTGGCTGGTGAAAGTCCTCATAGGAGTGATGACCACCTCCACGGCCTCCGGTCCATTGCATTACAATTGGAAAGGCGGGATTCTCTCGAGCAATCTTGATGACTTGGTGAATGGCTTCAATTGAACCAGGTTTGAGGCCGATGTGTTTGAGACCCATTGTATTGATATAGCCTGTCACGATCTCCGTAGAGGGAACTCCGGCGCCAATTGTAAGACCATGGATCGGGACGCCTTGGGCTCGAAGCTTGGTCAGCAATGGAATCTGCCATTGGACTGCGTGGGGAGCCGCATAGATAATGTTGCAGGTAATGCCCCTCCCAGGTGCCACATTTTTGACAATATTTTCGATAGCAGTGGTCAAGCCCACAGCGTTGTGATAGCCACCAAGAGCAAGTTCAATATGATACCCAGCGTTCATTGTTGCCGCGACAAACTCCCAAGAAACGGTGGTAGGAGTCATGCCACCCACCATAATTGGTGGCAGGCCTAAAAGTCGACTGAACTTGGTGTCTACAATGGTCTGGCCGGCCGGGTTCTTACTCAATCGCGGCGTGTACTTCTGGCCCCAGTTTTCACCATAGAGAAGTCGCTGGGGATTGCGGTTGAAAATTTCAGACTTGTATCCAACAGCTCTTGATGTTCCGTCATTTCTAGTCGCAATGATCGTTCGAACACTGGTGCCATATTTATTTCTTTTGACCGCAGGCTTGACTCCAGAGATACCCCCAGGACCGAAATTGATGACATGTGTAGCATCGTCCCAGCTCGTAGCACTTGGCCACGAGAGTTTGACTTCGGTAATCATAGAAATGATCTCATGAACAATATCGCTTGAACCTCTGTGGCGGAGATCCGTTCCATCTTCCGTGCTGAAGACGGGGATATGGAGGTCGTTTCCTAGAATCCGAATGCTCTTGACATCTTCGTAGACGGCAGCGGCCACTTCCGAAAGGTAGGAGCTATGAAAGGGAGCCGTGATGGGTAAGAATCGATGCGCGATATTGGGCTTCCTCTGACTGAAGGGGATTTTGCTCTGCCTTTCACTGGCTGGCTTCAACTCCCGCAACAACAAGTTCAGGCCATACAGCGAGAGTGGTGGTCCAGCAACGACTGTCTTCGTAGAGCTATTGATAAGTGCCACTTCCACTTTCTGACCCTTGGGAAGGTGTTTGTTTGTCTTGGCAACAAGTTTGTACACATCCTCAACCGGCAAATTTTGTACGCTTAGCATAGGTGACAGGACGCCTTCTCCATGTTCCTCTGCATCCCTTTCAAGTCCAGAGTCGAGAGTTGCAATAGCGAACTTCTCCTGACTTCGGGCACCAATGGACTGCAAAATACTAAGGCATTCCAGCCCTAGCTTATCAAAGGATTCCCATGACGTCGCAGCTGCAACGAGGGTGGCAATGATAATTCCCTGTGAGTGGCCAGTTACACCGGCAAGCGTCTTATGCATCTGCTCTGGTGTATATCCTAGAATGTGGCAGGTGACCTTGAAATGCAGGATTTGAAGTAGTCCAATCAATGGAAAGCTCAAAGGGGCTGCAATGAGCGATTCGTTGTCGGGCTGTAACTCTTCATCCTTGAGCCAGGCCTCCACGTTCAATCCCTGGGGATAATGAGCATGAAATCTCATATCATCGGCCAATCGCTGCAGGTGAGTTGATGCCTTGCAGACAAAATCATTCAGAATAGGTCGATATGTCGTGTAGACTTCTCTGATGTCTTCAAAATACTTCGTGTCGTTTCCCTGTCCCCCGAACATAGCATACACAACAGCCTTTCTAATGTGGGCCGCTTGACACAGCGCAGATGGTACTTGTTCGCTCCATCGTCCCAGCATACACTGTGCTTGGAAATAAGCAGATATAATAGCGGTCCTTTCGTTAGAAGGAACATCAAGCTCTGCAACCACGGTATGTACTTCGCTCTCCTGAAGGAAGTCGTGCTCGAACGCCCCAAAAGATAGGGCCAGCAGTCTATCATAGTTGTCTGTAGATCTCAGATCGCTCGCTGAAATCTCAATTTTCTTCAGTAGAAAAAGAATGAAATTCGAGAGAAGAGATATCGTGGTCGATGGCGCCTGGTCAACAGTCTCAACGAACTCATCTCGGAGAGAGATAGCTGTAGTATGGAGAGAATTTGGCACCGATAACCGGAAAGAAACATTCTGGCACGAGATATCGAGTTTGTGAGAAGGGCTTGATCTGGAATTGGGAGAGGAGGTTTCCGAGATGCTCTCTACCATACCCACATCACTACCCAAGAGATCGAAATGCGAGAAGGCGGTATCGGCACGCATAGGCGGCGAAGGCCGCCGAGCGGGGGACCCCAGGTTCCGAGAAGCTGCAAACATAGTGGCTAAAAATTCGTAGCAACAAGACAATGTTCACCAGAGAGAACTGAACATAGATTGAGAGGGGAAGTTTCTAAAGAGGCTTCTTCATTCTTTGACAACGGTACCCTTGTGCGTTCTTGGAGCAAGACACGATAGATAGGATAATGAGGCTGAAGGCAGCAAGAGGGAAAGCAGCTTCCGGTGCATACCGTAAATCAGGTGAACAGGAGGGAATCGCTGGTATTTCGAAACAGAATTCTCTGGTGCCGCTTATTATTGTAATACAAGAAACGCGCGCCAGACCTCGTCAATGGCCTCCATAATTCCATCGGATGGCTAGACAGCAGAATTTCTTCCATCATGTCAGAATTGAGGCCAACGTCGATTGCGAGAGCATAAGCTCTCCCGGGCTTGCTCACTGAGAGCCGCGTCATGTGAAGGCCACAAGGGAGCTGGACATGTGAAGTCGGCCGCCTTGCTGTGGGCTTACCTCCTTGACCGAAGAAGTGGTACACTGTTACAGCAACGATATTTGGCGTTGACGATGCTCGGTGGTAACGGTGTTTGGTGTTGCTGATGTTGCAGGTGGTGTTGGTGTTGACGTTGGCAATGCAACCTAACACTGGTGGGGCACATGAGCTTATTATAAGCTCGCTTCAGCAAGGTGAGCAAGACTAGGACTAGGATCCCTTGGCCCCCTATATTCATCGCTTATATTAAGTGATACGCTTACCCCCCTCATAGCACGTCAGCGGCTACAACCTTAATGGGACTTGCTCAGCTTGGCAAAAGAGGTGCCGGCCGCCTCATGCAAGTATGGCGTTGTTTTTACGGAGGTGTGACTCCTATGCCTTTATCCTATTTAGCCTTTTCAGAACAGCGGCAGTCAGCAAGCAAGCGCCACAAACGCGACATTGGAGTCAGATGAAGGCCTGGCCAGCAATCCTGGTCAGCAATCCCCCGCTACTGCACCCAGGGCACCTTGCAGCTCGAGCGTTACAGTGCATATGTGCCGGTCTACAGCGCATCCGCGTCGGCTCACTTAGGAGCTTCATCGTGGCTGAATCATGGCATGATCATGCAGGGTCTTACGAATGGTCAAGGTATTGCCTACGTATGGAATATTTGTTACGTATTTGAGTCGCAAGTTGTGACATACTCAAGCTCTCTATCGACAAACGGAAGTCGCGGGATTTTTGGGGATTAAAGATGCATATTGATTTGTAGTAAAATAATGACAATTATGAGATGTTCAGTGGTATTCTACCGTGACGCCTTCTTTCTTTTTTTGGTAGGAAAATGTCCATCGGAGCCCGAGCCAGCGGCCACCCTAACGAGGCTCTTTCTCTTTCAAAGGTACCTAGGTACTTTACTGTATCAATACAGTAAGTGAATCAGAGAAGAGATAGAGTGAAATAGAGTCCCCGTCCAATATCGTTGCACAACTTGCCCACCTGCCTCCGAACAGTGCCCCTCGCTGCCACGCCTGTTCTGGTGGTACCTTAGTATCTACCATGGATCCTCTCGTGCGGCGGTAGGCGCTCGTCCATCCTCAAGGCCTGAGCCTCAGCATCCCTTTCATCCCGCTTCCGCTGTTTCTTCTGTTTGCGTGATTCCTTTTTCTTCTTGGGATACAGCGACTCTGGGCCAACAAGTATGGAGCCAGGGTGCACGATGTTCCAGAGGTAAAGCGCGATGCACATGGGGGTAGCGTCGAAGGCATAGAAGTAGGCCTCGTTGGTTGAGGCGGGACTGGTCGGGTCTAAACTTGCGAATTCAGTGATACGAAAGATGATACGGACCTAATATTGTGTGAGCAGTTTGCGAGAAAATAGGCGTGGGGAGAATTGAAAGAGAAAGTACTTACAGTGATGAGGCCTAATGTGCCATAGACAATGTAGAGGAGTTTCCTCCACCCATCCCCGCGCTCTTCGAGTCCCTTCCCCACAACCATCTTCCAGTGAAAGCGGAAAACGAGGAACAAGAAGCAGACGATGAAAGCCTCCTGAACTCCAATGCCAATGGTGTAGAGGCGGAGGCCGAGTTTAACGTTGGTAGCACTATCATCATTTGACAAAACACCCCCTGTGGCTTGAATAATGAAAGAACTGCACTGGATTAGCTATTACTCTCCGTATTTCCAGGAATCACTTTAATGTCACGGAAGCGGTAGAGAACGGAACATAGTGGAGGACCACACGTACCTGATATCAAGCCAAACAAACCACCGAGCCATATGAATTGCTCGAACACCAAAGACCTTCTGCTCCGGGAGGAAGAAATACACCATGCGACCAAACACCATGTACACAAAAGCATTCACCCACAGCGGGGCCAGCAGCACGAGAAGATTCGCAGCCGGGCCGGACGACGATTCAACTTGGTTCTTGGTCGCAAAGATGCGGGTGATAAAACTGGTGAACTCCCAGCACGCAGCCATCACAACCACCCAGGCGAATCTCTTGTGGAAAGTAAACATCTGCAGGAAATGCGCTAAGAAGGTGATTCCAAAGAGCACCGTGAAGGCGATGGCTGGCGCCGGCTGGGCACAGTAATTGAATTGAGCATTGTCACTCTTTAGATCTAAATGTTGCAACTTAGCCCAGAACTTGCTTTTGTTTGCGTACTTCGAGAAGCTGAGGATATCTGATGGAGGACGTACCGCAAATCGGGGTCCACAATGGCATGCTGGGCGGTTGCTAGGAAAGCCTAGACTTCGTATAGAAATCGCTTTACGATCGCCTGAGTGAAGTGAAGTAGATGTAAAGGGAGTTGATGACGAGAATAATTTGTAATGTCATACAGCTGGACCAGATAACCAGGTGACTTCTCAAGGTTGGTTCGAAAGATTGAAGATTAGAGAGAGGTGGAGTCAGGTCCTGAGGTAACACACTCTCAAGGAAAGTATCTCGATTATGAGTGGAGGGAAGGGAATATTAGAAATGAGAACAAGCCGACAAGTTCGAGAGGTTCGACCCTTCCATCAAGTACCGAATAGTAAAAGCAGAAGATGGAGGCCCGTGAGCCTTCAAACCGTGAGATATTTGCGCTGAAACAGTAAGCGCGACCACTTGAGTGGTGCTGGCTGTTCTGCACCGCCCAGCGACTGGCAGGGTGGGTGCAGCAATGGTCATGCAGCCGACGCCGCGCAATCCCCAAATCCTCGCTAATTCCCAGGCGTTTAAGAGCACCTATAGATATCTGAAGCAATTAAATGAAACTGTAGAGTAAGCAAAGTCCACGTGCGTGCACACGTCACGCATTTTGAGGTCATCCCAGATCTTGCCTCGGTTTTCTGGCTTGGCTTTAACGGTTTCAAGTTATTTTTTTCTCTCTCTTTGCCCAGCATGTCTTTGTCTGTTTTCAGTCAAGAAATGCAGGGTGAGGCTGGGCAGAGTTAAATCTCCCTCAATTGGGAAATAAATGATAGGCTTTTATCTGTGTCGCTTTTGATCAAAGGTTTCTCATTAAAACTCATTTTTAAAGTTGTCTGCCTTGCCTTTAGCCGGGGTCTGGTCAGTCTAAGCCAATAACGGTCTGAGGCTGGGAATGAGGACGCTGCTTCACTCACCGCGCATGGATTCCGATTACGTACCACGGCCTCAATATGAATATGATCATGCAGAAATTAAAGCAGTACCAAAGTATACATACCGCTGACCAACAGGAATCAAGAAAGCCAGTGTGGGTTCGTGGAACGCTTTTTGAAGATTTGATTGATCCATCTCATATGTACTACAAACATATATATGCCAGTTGTTTTCCAGTACATGCTATGCTATTTTTACCGTTTCCTTCTTTACATTTGAACTCCTTAACCCCCGAATATGCAGCAAACTCTATCCCAAAACATCCGCCCCCATCTCAAGTAAAAGCTTCACAGCCGCCTCTCTGCCCTCGATACTAGCATGGTTAAGCGCCGTCAACCCCTTTGAATCCCTCTGCTCCAGATCTGCTCCATACTCAACCAGCAGCCGTACGACGTTCTGGTGACCCCTCTCACTCGCGAGATGTAAGGGCGTAAAGCCGCGGTCGTCAGTGACATTCACATTCGGGGCTTGAGGAACAAATTGACGATCCGAGTCCTGCAGCCGGTGATGTTGAGGACGGTAAAGTTGAAGGTCAAGCAGAAGCTTGACTATCGCCAGCTGATCATTCTGCGCAGCTAGGTGCAGTGGCGTTTGACCCAGACAGGTGCGTGCCTACTATAGATTAGCTATACATTCAAATAACAAAACATACAGAGCAGGAAATGGACGCCATTTCTAGGCCCACTGCCGTTCTTTCGGTGGCTTTACAAAAGGGTTACGTACCTCAGAATTCGCACCGGCTTGGAGAAGCGTCACAACCACACTTTCGTGCCCATAGAAAGCAGCGCGGTGCAGTGCCGTTCCTCTGTAGAGAACAGCGGCTGCGTTCTGGGAAAAGGGGACCTCACTGTCAACCCCTGCGCTCAGAGGATAGTCCTGCGATACGTTAATAAAGTTAACTACTGGTGAAGTTAGGTCCGGAGTGGGTGAATGGGCCTAATGGCAAGAATTTGGGTATTTACAGGAACGAAAGACATTGCGTCTGAGATATCAACGTTGGTATTGCTTGCTGTCATGATTTCCCCTCTTCTATTTGTTTGGTGCTGCGAGCCATTCCCCTTGACTATTATATCATTCGGTGGTAAATAGTCTGCTAAGTCTGGTTCTATGAGAGAATCAAATGGAGACGCACGCATGGAAGAATACGGTGTTATATATGGTGGTGGAGGTTGTCCTGGACTCTGACTACCGGTATGCCGGGGATATATACTGTGGTCTTGCTTTCCCATTATCTGAGGGCTAACCCAGTCGCCAGATATTATCATCTGGTCATTAAGAAACGCAGAGATGTCATGAGAGCCTACTGGTTGGCTTGACTGACGGTGGAAAACTGGGCGAGCGAACTGTAGTGTTTGCTGTTCTCTTCCCGCCGGGCTTCGATTAGATAGCTGTGGATCATAATCTTCTCCATGTTCAGGGAAGTTTTGAGATTCATGGGCTTGGGGCTGGGACTGCCGCGTATTGGTCTGCGGCTGATTCTTCATCCGGAGACTCTCCAGCGTTGATGTTGAACTATTGCTACCCCAGATTTCCCTTCCAGAGGTCATTGACACGTCCTGGCGTGATTGAAAGCGATCTTGGGTAGATTTGGTGGAAGAAGCCCTCGAGGTTGACCCGCTTGTACTCCTCATATGAGTGCTGACTTTGCTGTGGTCGTTGCCATCAATGTTGTTGCTCTCAGCGTTATTGTAGGTTATGCTGCTCTCTTCGTTACTACTATTGTCGCTTCGAGTGTTGTTTGTATCGCCGGGATCGCTGCCCTTGGCAGAAGGGCTATCTTCCTTCGCAGCCTTCCCCTTCAATAATTTTTGACTTTCTTTGAGTCCTATTATGAAATCCGATTAGCTGCCTATCCTCGACGTAGAAACAAAGGGACAAGCAGAACAAGTGGGGGGAAGACAGACGTTGACGATAACCTCTCTGAGCTATACGGTTCTGGACTCTGCGTCTCTCGATAGGATCTACATAGGTCATTGCGCGTGCTGTGGGGTTGCGGGGTAGATTGCCATTCTGGTTGTTTAGCTCCATCGGGGCCATCTAGTATTGGGATATGTCTCGAAGGTATTTTGACCGCTGTAGAGCTATTTCCATTCGAGTTTCTATCTTCATTGGCATTTGTTATTGGTATTGAAAGTACTGTAATATTTGATGGAGGCGTTCTGCTCCCACACGTGATGTACGCACGCAATTTGCAGCCTCCAACCACGTAGAAGCAGGGCGCAGAAGCTTCTCTGCATGGAGAGATATCGTCCCAGACGAAATAATTGTGAAATCCTTCAAGCCACCAAGCCACCGCAGGGGTGGAGGAACGTGTTTTCTGAGCTGGTTTTTTAGACCCTTTCCACCAATAACTTGGCAAACAAGTAGGGTACCTAGGTACGTCCCGTGCCTCGCGTGCCTGCCGAGTCCTAGCCTCCTCGCAGTGTCATTCCGAATGAAGTTAATCTAGTCACGTTCTTCGGGCAAATTTCAACAAGGGGGGTTGACATGGTTAACCGAGCCCCTGCAAGCGTACAACCAAGGTTGTTTTTCCACGTTTTCGTTCGTAAAATCTACCTGACAGCTACTTCTTACATAGGTAGCAATAGGCGTCACGCTTGCAGGGGTTCGGATCTCTGTGTCCCTCACCTTATCTATTTTGCCGACCACTCAAAACCACTTCTGCCCCTCTTCGTAAGAGCTAACAGGCACAGCTAAATTTTAAATCCCGAGACGCCGGGCTCGGCCGGCCCTGGCTCCTATGGTGTGTTTCCCCCGGCTGCAAAGTACATCAGCCTGAGAGACGTCAAAACACCGACTCATCGAATCATCTTGCTGGACTGGCAATATATTACCTGAGAGTTCGCCCTTTTTGGTACATCCCTTACCACCTTCTATATCTGTGCCATCGTATGCCACACCGCCCACCCGGCGCCGCTGAACTACTGTCAATTACGGTACCGGTAGTACCTCCAAGAACTCTGCTCTCATGGGGTTTAGATTAGGGTTTAGACTAGGGTTTAGGCTTCCCGAGTACTGCGCCACTGTTATTCAGCCAGCAAATGGATCCCCCTGCCCCCGCAAAGAATGGCATCCAAATCTCTTGGCGGGCTCGACGGAATGTCGGAGATAAAAGCTTCTCAAAGCTTCTCTGGATTCAGGAATCTGTACGGACTCCAGGGACCATTATGTCACCAATGGTTTCATGTCCTTATGCCACTGATTGGGTGCCGCGTAAATACCTTACGAGTTAGAAGAGCATGGATTGCTATAACCACTTGGGGGAACATCAAAAGAATCCTACCCTGTCTTGGACGCACAAAATCCATTCACTTCGTCAATAGAAACAAGAAATGGAAAATGTGGGATCATCTTGAAAATTGGTTCTATTCTAGACCCAGTTTCTATCAGTATCTCATAAGACTTACGTCGGATGCAGCAGCGCAGCTGCAGTAAGACAGATGAGTGAACAGCCGGGTGAGCAAACAGCACGAGAATTTTACTATGAGGAGCTAGGGCCTGAAAACGACGCTGAACATTTATTACCCTCGCGTGAGTGTAAGTCATCTACTTCGTACGACGGTAAAACCTCCAAGTGGCCGGCGGTCATCGGACTAATCGTCTGACAATGCTGACCGGACAATGCTATGCTGTTGGTTATCCGATGTATAATTAGTAGTATCTAGGTCATGATTCCAAGATACAATATAAGTCCACTCGCCATATCCCTAAGGAATTCCGTCAGGAAACTTGTCCGAAACTTGTCCGACCCTTAGTTTGATTACAGTAACTGGCTTTTCCGGCTCGTTCGCAGGCCCAATAAAATGTCTCAAATTACCACGGCATTTCCTCCACCACCGGCGCCCACCGTTGGTAAGTGTTACGGCACAGGGCTCGAGCTGACACCCTGTTGGCGTCGAGTAAGCCCCGAGAGGAACCCTGTGGTTGTGGCTGACTTTTTCGTCTTACATTTAGATTGGGCCGCGCTAACCCTTGCTGTCACTGACATCGGTACGTAAAAGACGCAATAGAATCTAGACCCCAATTTTTTCTTCATGTTAATTTGATTACTAGTGAATGGACACATCGAGTCGCGATATAGTGTGCACACTGGCAAATGGAGTCAGCCCGTGTTTGTGCAAGACCCTTATTTACGTGTACATGGACTTGCGCCGGCCTTCAATTACGGTGAGTTGGGTTGCAGCGAGCCCGAGCTGGGGATAATGACACGATAATAAAAAGCTGACACGTTAATGAATTGGTAGGACAACAAGCTTACGAAGGACTGAAGGGTGAGTGTGGCGCTACTTCGTACCTCCATCCAACCTGATGCCAAATCTGCTAACTCGACGTGCCCCCAGCGTACAGAAGCCTCCAAAATGAGATTCTCCTCTTTCGTCCGGACTTCCACGCCCGCCGTCTTTCGCACTCAGCCGTGGCTGTCGCCATTCCAGCCCTTCCCGCTGCCCATGCCGAGCGCTGCATTCGAGCCGCCGTTGCGCATAACGCCGCTTTTGTTCCCCCATACTCTTCTGGGGGAGCCCTGTATATCCGGCCAGTGGTATTTGGTAGCGCTCCACACGTGTCGCTCACTCCCTCCGTGAGTCTTACATTCTTTGGCATACTTCTATCCTGGACTCGTTACGCACATCTCAGCTGCATGTGCCGTATGCGGCATGTCGGCTTCTCATCCATCTCACTAGTAATCCCGAGGAGAAGCTTTCTCAAGCGCAATGATGAATCCAGAATGCTGACTCGAGAATGGCGGGGATAGCCTGAATACATCTTCTGCGTCTATGTGCAGCCGTTCAGTGGGTCGTACCACGGCCTTTCCCCACTCAAAGCTCTGATCCTAGAGGATTATGACCGGGCTGCCCCTCGAGGCACGGGAAGCGCAAAAGTCGGAGGAAACTATGCCCCGGCTTTTCGATTTACGGACAAAGCTCGTCAAGAAGGCTTTCCCGTCACGTTGCATCTAGACAGCGAGACGAGGACGGAGATTGAGGAGTTCTCTACGAGCGGCTTCGTGGGTGTGAAGGTAGAGGACCACACGAAGCTCAGCCAGGAGAATGGGTACAGTCAGGGTGGGAAGAAGGTGACGCTGGTACTACCAAATAGTCGGAATATCATCGCCAGTGCGACGTCGGATAGCGTCGTGCAGATAGCACAACGTCTGGGCTGGCAGGTTGAAATTCGAGCAGTATGATCCTTCCATCTCTTTATTTCTCCCGTTGTGACGTTTGCAGACACACCACCTAGCCTACTAACACATCCCACCGCAGATCAAGTACCCTGAGCTCGCAGAGTTTGACGAAGTGATCGCGTGTGGTACGGCGGCTGCCCTGTTACCTATTCGCTCGATTACTTGCAAGTCGGCGGGCGACGAATTTGTCTTCGCCGCATCTTCAGAGGGCAAGGTGGGAGCTGTTTGCAAGCAGCTGTTCGAGTATCTGAATGGGGTACAGCGGGGAAATTGCAAGGACGAGTGGGAATGGGCTCGTAGGATTACCGAGAAGGATCTTCTAGCGCTGGAATAGAAGATTGTTTCAGATATCGTAAAATCTACGAAGACTTGCAAGTGTTAATTTCGTTCCTTGAAATACATCTTTTACTGCGATATATTTGCTTCTGCCTCGATTTACATAGCCCAGAATTCTTTTAATGCTTCATAGCAGTCAACTTGTTTGCACAAAATGTTTGTATTTTACTTGAAAAGGTCTGGATTCACATGAGCAGGGGTTTTCCAAGTTCTGCAATGCATATGAATTTTTTAACCACAATACAAAAATTACAATACAGTACCCCGCAATTTTCCCCGCAGCATCTCGGCAAGTGCCACCCTGCTCTGGCCTGGCCTTTTTGATCCCTTATATACATTGAGATAAAGTCTCTCTTTCCCGAAATTGCACCATTGGGCCGTCCTTCGCGGCCGTGATATGATCATACATCTGATACTCACCCTCACGGTGCCTTCCAAACTCGGCATTTCTTTGCCCACCACCCCTCCTGGCTTCAGGTCCCTCGACGAGCTTCATGTCGAAACGTGCCAACATAGTTGCCATGGTCAACATTAGCTCGCTGATCGCAAGACCCTTGCCCACGCAACCCCGTGGGCCGATGGAAAAGGGATTGAAAGCACTCTGTGCAAGTGCAACCGAAGACTCCCCATCGCCGACCTTGCTCTCAAGACCCAGCCAGCGCTCTGGCCGGTAAGCGAAGGGCTCGGGAAAGTAAGCAGCGTTGTGATGAATGGAATAGATACAGGTGCCAACATCACAGCCACCTGGAAGGAAGTTTCCATCCACGGTGGTCCCCTCGTTGACAACTTCCCGCCAAAGAGCCGTGGAAGCTGGGGGCGACATGCGCATACTTTCATCAATACAAGCTCGCAGATATTTGCATGATTGCTGCAGCGGGCCCAGACGGATGTCTTCATACGAAGAAAAAGCAACACGTACTTCAGCAGCGGCCTTGTTGTAGCAATCGGGGTTGTGCATAAGATAGAAGAATGTCGCCGCAAGAGCTGTCGAGCTTGTATCGGAACCTGCTATGACGAATGTTGTACTCTCAGAACCTATCTCGCGCATGCTCAGTCGCTGTTGGGTCTCCGGATCCGTGGCCTCGAGCAAGAATGAGAAGATATCGTTCTGTTTGAGAGGGTTGACTGCCATCCGCGACTTCACCAACCCCGTGACGAAAGAAATAAGGCGATTCCTCGCGAGAATGGACTGCGGAAAGAGATATCTGTCAAGACGACGGAAGGCAATCTCAGCGGCCTGCACAAGAACGCTCGTGCGGACATTGGAGTCTTCAATGGCTTGGACCACGAATCGATGATCTGGTTTCTCCAGTAGCCCGTAAGATTTGCCAAAGATTACATCAGACATAATATCGAAGGTCATGAAATTGGCTATTTCGTTCCCAATATAATCAGCATGCGAACGCGATGACAACGGCAGGAGAGAGCACCGAGTTACTTACCCCATCTTGCCATGTTCTGGCTTTCTGACCATACACCAGGCTTTTTGGAATCAGGCATCTTCTCGGGGGCAACCTTTGCAACAACTTGATCGCACAGTATTTTGATGTGTGTCATTATTGTTTTCTCGAAGCCACGGAGCGCGGCATCCGAAAAGCCTTGGCCAACGAGTCTCCTCTTTTGCCTGTGTTGCTTCTTGTCGAAACACGTCAGAGTGTTAGGCGCTTGGTGCACCATAGCCTTGTACGCTTGTGACTTTTGGTAGTTTTTGCTGTAGGAATATATTTCTACATGCGAAGTACGTCAGCGAGGTGGTAAAGAAACTTCCTGGATCGGAATACCTTACCCTTCAACCCTGTGCTCGTGTTTACCAGTAGTCGATTGGGTGCATATCGAACGTAGTCTCCTGTAGACCGTCAGTTAGAATCCTTCAGCGGAGACCAGCAGCAAGAATTCATACCATACTTCTCATGACATCTCCACATATCAATGTGTATATCACCTTTCCAGGCATGATAACCACCGTATAGGTTGCTAATCTTTGCCGCAAAGGGGCCTGGGAATCTGGACAAGGGATGGAACCATACTCGATGGATTATTAGACCAATAACCTGAGCAATGAATCATGGTTAGTTTCAAGGACTGGATATTAAGTGGAAACTTGACCAAGAAACATCCAAAACCTTAACAGAACAACGAGAACTTACATAGATAGGTCCGACAGCCAACAGGCAGAGAATTACAGCCAGTCGGAAATGCCCTCCTGAAATATTGTTCAAGTCCATCTTCCTAGGTGAAAGTAGATGAGCACAAGGAATTTCAGTAAGTAGTTTATCAGCCATATTGAATCGGAGTCTCTAAAAGATCTGCTACAGAGGTTTATGCAGGCGTCGTATATTCATCTAATCTTTCCTCGGGATCTTCGCCAAATTACCAAAATCCAAGATCACGCATACTCAATAAGCAACGTTACCAAGTTGTTCTAACCTAGCCCCTACTCTGCAAGGCTGATGCCACATGGCTAACGGAGCGGCGAGCCGACCAAAAAAAACGAGGTGCTCAGGGAGCCCTGGAGCCTGCTTGCTTACTTCTATCAGACGCTTTTGGAATGTGGTTTAAGTTCCTTGGAATAGAAATACAATAAGATTGACAAAGAAAATGTTCGCTGATGCATCAGCAATACCACGCCAGTTTGTTGCTTACTGGGGGAAGAGAGGGAAACAGCCCCCTGGCCATGCTGCACGGTAAGCCGACCCATTGGGCCGGACTTGCAGAAAAGCCAGGATCCTACCTATTCCAAAAGACCCAGGAACCGAGTCGAATCTAGGCACAGATGTGATCCCACGTTTTTATCCACGTGGTTTCAGCCTCGAGTTTACCGATGTATTTTTGGTTGTCTCAATGAAGGTGTGCTAAGCAAGAAAGCGCCACAAGGCTCTAGATGTCCAAAGAAATGCCAAAGAATGTTCTCATCGGACTTTACGGGCCACTAACTGTGCCGTCTATTGCAATACAGGAGCTCTTAAGTCTTCCTCTTTTTCTCGGCGGAGATTGAACGCGCGTTGTTTAATGAACTTTGAGTATCTTACAATCATGCATTCTCACGTCGAACAAGATCTTGCCCACCTACTATTGACAGAACTGTTAGCGTAAGTAACGAAAATTAAAGGAAGGATTAAACAATGCATCACAATAACTAACTGTTATCTCGGCATGTAGTCACCAATTCGCGTCACCAGTTCGATGGTAAGTTTGTTATATGTCCTCCTATCAGCACCTTTGTAAATGCTAAGATGCTTTTCAATAGGATTGAGACTCAAGATGTGCTGTTCAAACAAAAGCGCACTGAGCGCATCATCGAGATCGGTCCTGCGAATACACTGGTATCGATGGCCAAGAGAACTCTTGCCTCACGTTACCGGCAGACGGACAGCGCTCGTTACATCAAGAGGAAACTCTTAAGCTACGAAAACAATGTCCAAGAAATCTGTTACGAAGAACATCAAAACGAAAAACTCCCTGCGGAAGACTCGATTCCAGAGCATCCTAGAAATCCAGATGTGAAAGAAGAGAAAGTCGACAAAGCTCCGCCTCAACCGCTTGCCAACGCTCCAGCCGCCCCCTCCACAACAACTCCGCTGCGCATAGATGATAAGCCTGTGCCGGCGAAAGAGATCTTGGTCACGATTGTAGCATTGAAATTGAAGAAATCCGTCGCGGAGATTCAGCTGACCAAAAGCATTAAACAACTTGTGGGAGGTTTGTATTGACTTGCCTATCTTTATGGTACCCGTGCTAAATATAACTACAGGTCGGTCGACACTTGAAAATGAGCTTGTTGGCGACATAGGTGCAGAGTTCGGCTCGAGTCCGGAGCGGCCGGAAGAGATGTCTCTCGATGAGCTATCTCAAAACCTCCAAACATGTTCTGGTTTTAGCGGAAAACTGGGAAAGACGACCAAGACATTGGTGTCAAAGTTGATTTCTCTGAAGATGCCAGGCGGATGCAGCCTTTCCGTTCTCCGGTCTTATCTGAACGACCAGTGGGGCCTGTCTTCTGGCCGCCAGGATTCAATTTTCTTGAAGGCATGCGCCGCATTACCTACATCCCGCTTGGGCTCCATGAAAGAGGTCCATAGCCTTCTCGATCAGTTCGTGCAAGAATATTGCAAAGAGAATGCCCTGGATCTTGAAGGGCAGCAAAGTGCCGGGCCTGGAAATGGCGCCAACACTACCGCAGCTCTGCCATTTGATAACAGAATTCTCGAGAAATCAAACAAGGACAGAGATGACATGATGAAGAAGAAAATGGAGCTCTATGCGCAGGCGCTAGGGGTCGACTTGCAAGCTGCCGACAGAGCAGCCGCGGAGGCGAGAAATTCCATCAACAGCTTACAACGTCAGGTCGACACGTTCAACTCAGAAATGGGGGATGTCTTTACAACTGGCATCAAGCCTCAATGGTCCACAAAGAAGGTCCGCCGCTTCGACTCCTATTGGAATTGGGTGGTACAAGAAACGCTCGAGTTATTTTATAGCGTCCTCCTTGGAAAGCCTGAGATGAGTACAAGTGAAATGGCTAGTCGGAGCATTCGAATTGCAAATCGCTCAAACGAGAGGCTACTGAGTGTAATTCAATACTTGATGAGTAGCTCTCCTGAGACCTGGGGGCCTCGGTCTTTGATAGCAAAGGGGGTATTATCGGAAGTGCTCCAGCTTTGTGAAGCGACCAAGAACCCTTGCTACAGACCGTTATTTTCGTTCCAAGACACTTGTATCAAATCACCAAGAACGGAAATCGATATGCAGGGTAACATCAAGTACGACGAAGTGCCCCGCGCTGCGTGGGAACAGATTGCGCCCGTTCATATCGAAACGAAGCAATCATCAGGATGGGAGAAAAACAAAAAGCTTTCAGATATTTTCTCCGACCAAATCCAAAACACCCGCCATAGAGGCTTATCCTTCAAGTCTCGAACAGCCCTTCTCACCGGAGCCAGTCCAGGCTCTATTGGCTCCGAGATTCTCATTGGTCTTCTCAGTGGTAGCTGTCGGGTGATTGTTACCACAAGCAGCTACTCTCCTGAGGTGGTAAATTACTACCAGAAACTGTATGAGAAGCACGGCGCTCGAGGCTCCGAGCTAGTAGTTGCACCTTTCAACCAGGGGAGCGTGCAAGACTTGGACTCTCTCGTATCCTATATTTTCGATCCAGCTAATGGACTCGGTTGGGACCTTGATTACATTGTTCCATTCGCTGCTATACCCGAGTTGGGCCAAATCGACAACATTGATTCGAAATCTGAATTGGCGCATCGAATCATGTTGACCCATACCATACGTCTGCTTGGTGCAGTGAAGCGCCAAAAAGAGATGCGGGGAATTTTCAGCCATCCTGTACAGCTTATTCTTCCTCTGTCACCAAACCATGGTGCTTTTGGCAATGACGGCCTGTATGCAGAGTCCAAGATCGGACTCGAGTCACTTTTTGACAAATGGCATTCAGAAGACTGGGCACCATATATATCTATCCTTGGGGCGGTGATTGGCTGGACTCGTGGAACTGGCCTGATGACTGACAACAATGTGGTCGCAGCTGGCATAGAGAATCTCGGCGTGAGGACGTTTTCGCAGGCCGAAATGGCGTTGTACATCCTCGTTCTTATGAGTCGGCCCATGGTCATCCAGACAGAAATTCAACCACTGTACGCAGATCTAACAGGAGGTTTGAATTCTGTCAAAAATCTGAAACTGGCCCTAAGTAAGATACGACGCGATATCTCAGACACCAGCAATCTCCGACGTTCCATAGCCAAAGAAGAGCGTTTGGAGGAAATGGCCAATATCTCATACAACAAATCTGCTTCAAATCCTACGCAGGTATTGCCACGAGCGAACATTCAAATAGACTTCCCAAAACTACCTGACCTCAACGAACTGGATCCACTTCGCCAGAAGCTCAATGGCATGGTCGACCTAGATCGTGTGGTAGTGGTGACTGGGTTTTCTGAAGTTGGACCTTGGGGAAATTCTCGCACTAGATGGGAGATGGAAGCCTTCGGCCACTTCTCTATAGAAGGATGCGTCGAGATGGCCTGGATTATGGGTCTAATTAAACATCATAATGGGCCCCTCGAGGGGCGCCAATACATTGGCTGGATCGATACGAAGACCTCCAAACCAGTGCATGACTTCGAAGTAAAAGCGAACTACGAGTCCCAGATTCTCAGTAGCTCTGGTATCAGACTTATTGAGCCCGAGCTTGACAACGGATACGATCCCAGCAAGAAGTTTTTGATGCAAGAGACTCAACTCAATGAAGATATGCCGCCCTTTTTAGCGCCAACAGACGTGGCGGAGCAGATGGCACGCGAGCATGGGGATAAGGTGCATCTTTCCCCAGGAGAAGATGGATTTACAGTCCATCTAAAGAAGGGCGCTACGCTTTACATCCCTAAGGCTTTGAAGTTCGACCGAACAGTGGCCGGTCAAATACCTGCTGGGTGGGACGCTCGCACCTACGGCATCTCAGAAGAGATTATCCAGTCAGTAGATAGAGTGACACTGTTTGCTCTAGTTAGCACAGTCGAAGCTCTTCTTGCCTCCGGTATCACAGACCCATATGAACTGTACAAATACATTCATGTATCAGAAGTTGGCAATTGCATTGGGTCTGGGATGGGTGGCATGGTTTCACAACAAAAAATATATCAATCTCGTCTCCTCGACAAGCCTGCTTCGAACGATGCTCTCGCAGAATCATTCATCAACACCACTTCGGCATGGGTCAATATGCTTCTTCTATCATCATCTGGCCCTATTCGTACTCCTGTTGGGGCATGTGCTACCTCAATCGAGTCTCTCGAGACAGGATTTGAAACCATTGTGTCTGGAAAAGCAAAGATGTGTTTAGTTGGTGGGCATGACGACATGAATGAGGTCACCTCATATGAGTTTGCAAACATGAAAGCTACAAGCAGTGCTGTAGATGAATTTGAAAGGGGCCGCACCCCCCAGGATATGTCTCGACCTGCGACTACCACCCGCGCTGGCTTTATGGAAGCCCAGGGAAGTGGAAATCAGATTCTTACTACAGCTCGTCTCGCCCTAGATATGGGTCTTCCCATTCATGGCATTGTTGCTTTTGCTAGCACCACGAGTGACAAAATAGGGAGGTCCGTACCAGCTCCTGGACAGGGTATCACCACGAACGCAAGACAAAATACACAGGCAAGGTTTCCTTCACCATTACTCAATATCGATCACCGGCGGAAACGCTTAGCCATAAGACGGAATCAGATTCAAGAGAACCTGGACGCCGAATTACGGATCATTGAAGACGAATCTGCAGCACTTGGAGCTGATTGTCCTCTTGAGGTCATTGAAGAAATCCAATACCGAACGGAGTATATGAAGCAAGATGCTCAAAGACAATTAAGTGAGGCTCTAAATACATGGGGAAATGAGTTTTGGAAAGGAAGCACTCAAATATCTCCCATCGTGGGTTCTTTGGCTGTCTGGGGCTTAACTGTCGGTAGGTTTTCCCTGCCCTTTTTAAAGCCACCTTTTCTGACAAATGCAGATGACATTGATTTTGCTTCATTTCATGGGACTTCCACTGTCATGAATGATACGAACGAGACCCAGGTAATTCAACAGCAGCTTTCCCATCTGGGTCGCCGCGAGGGCCATCCAGTATATGGCATCTTCCAGAAATACCTCACCGGTCACCCCAAGGGTGCGGCTGGGGCATGGATGCTCAATGGGTGCCTTCAGGTACTTGATAGTGGCCTCATCCCTGGAAATCGTGCTGCGGATAATATCGACTCTAAGCTGGAAAAGAACGACCTCATATTCTTCCCTAGCCGGAGCATTCAGACGGCGGGGATGAAAGCGTTCTCCGTAACTTCTTTTGGCTTTGGGCAGAAAGGGGCCCAGGCAATTGGAATCCATCCCAAATACCTGTTTGCCGCCATAGACGCTCAAAGCTACGAAGAGTATCAACGCAAACGTGAGATAAGACAGGAAAGGGTTTCCACCGAATTTCATACTCGCATGGCAACCAACAGCTTTTTTATCATGAAAGATAGCCCGCCTTACAAGAAAGACCAGGAAACAGCTGTCTACCTCAACCCCGACGCACGGGCTTCTCAAATTGTAACACCCAAGGATGGAACGGTCTACCTTTTTTAATGGCGTTTGGAAGTCCGAGCTGGAGTGACAAATTGTATATTAGTTAAGTAGCCAAAACATTTCAGTAGCCAAAATTTCAGCTCTGCTCGAGTTGTCTTGCTTCCGTTTTCTAAGTCTTCTCTGGGAATGTTCAGACAAGTTTGCAGTTGTCTTGTGCGATGGCCTTTGCTGCCCGAAGCTCCAAATTTTACTGTAATTTCATATCCTCCTACATCACGACACAAGGAACTGCACACCAACAACCGCAACAGTCACAGCCCGCGCAGGAAGATTTACCAGGACAAGTCTTGATATTCGTGCCTGTCATCCCTTGCGGCGTGATCGGACCTTGACCGTTCAGAAGCGAATTAAATGAGGCATAACTCATGGTTCCTGATCCGCCGGCAGCGAATATTTAGCTGACTGAAATGGCGTTCGGGTTGGGGCGTGGTGCGAGTGTGTAATGCGACTAGCTAACTCTCGTCAGCTTTCAGCAAAAATCAATAACGCTTGGCAATGAAGAGCTTACCTGCTTGTTCGGAGGGTAAATCGAGACGCTGATGTGATGTTGCTTTGGTGGCGTATTCGAATTGAGAGGCTTTGTCGGTCCTTTTCTGTAAGTCCAGACTGTTGCCTAAGCCTCAGCTAAGATATAGGGTACGTCGGCGCTGACGTATCTCTCAGGTGCCGACTGGGGGATTATCCTGCAGCCAATGGTCAATCATGTCGTATCGAATGCACGGTGAGCAGCTTGATAATTTTGTGGCTGCATAAGCCAACCGGCAATTCTATTTCCTTAGTTTCACGACGCCTCAAATAGTTATTTTGAAATTTCTTTGTGGAACCCGACATTTTAAGATATGTTTCCATCTTGAGAATTGGATGTACAAGGTGATAGAATTACAACTCTAGACAACCAAAATCCCACACAACGTTCCATTCTCGGGATGACTACAAGCAGCTTTATCCACTGGTTCAATCCACCTGGAGCACATCTGTCACTACAATGCCTTTCTGGACTGAGTCCACTGTCGTGGCTCTGCTTGCTGATTACCTCGACAATTCTTCTCCTTAATTTTAAAGGTCTGCTGGGCGCATACCACGTAAGCTTCTATCTCTCACCCTGTGAATCCTACTCACCAATGGCTGCCAGATCCGTGTGTTCCACGCCATGTCCAACCATCTGCTTTTTTACCGTTCCCGCCGGGTGGATGTTCACGAACATGGGGTAGCCGTCTTGTTCCAACCGATCGTAACGACCTCACGCTGCTCACTGATCGAGTGCGATTTTAACGGTCACAAATCAAACAGCACCTTCTACTCCGACCTCGATGTGAACCGCATACATCTCTTGGGAGCCCTTTTCAAAGAAGTCATATCGCCGCAGAAGCGCGGCTCTCTCAACTCCAAACCAGCAAAGAAGCTGAATCCGGCACTCGGCGGCGTTTCTTGTACCTTCCACAGAGAGATAAAACCCTTCGAGAAATATGAGATCTGGTCACGGGTGCTTACTTGGGACGAAAAGTGGATTTATATCGCGAGCTATTTTGTAAAAACTGGCGCGGTACAGCCAAAGGGGTATTCCTTGCAGCCATCATCAGGCGAAGTTGCGAACGGGAGGTTTGAGAGAGGTTTGAGGGATGGTGGAAAGGATATCTTCGCGTCAGCGATTTCGAAGTATGTGTTCAAGCAGGGACGACGCACAATTCCACCCGAGGAAGTTCTATTGAGTTTAAATTTATGGCCAATACAGCCCGAATTGGTGCCCGGGAAGTCATCCGGCTTGCAATCCATCAATGAAACCCGGGAGAAGGAGGATCAGGCGGTTGGAGTCGAAAGGAAGAGAGAGAACAGAGAAGAAAAAGAGGATCGCACGAATTCAATTGAGCAGCCGCTGGACTTGAAAGCCTTGCAGGATGAGTGGAGACGCGGTTCTGAGGTGGCATCCCATTTTGCGAAGTTGGACGAATTGAAGGGAGTACCTATTTTGCCGTTCGCTTATGCATTGGGAAAGTTCACCCAGGTAGGATTTGACTGACGCGAGGAATTGTATGACATAACGGGTAAGCGGCGCAGAGTAAGGATATCATAACTTTAGTTACTTTCCTTTTCTGCTCTTCTGTGCCTCTCGTACAGTCGTGATCTATTTAGATAAAATAAAATTTGTAATTATACTTCACAATGGAGACCTCTTCGCAACGGATTCCTCAACTGCCGGGTCAAGACAGCACCGCCAAGCTCGAGCTGAGGGGCAATCGATCGCGCTACATTTCTAATTATAAAAACAAGCACACCCACTTTCCTGCTCAATCCTGGGTATTCCCGAGGCCGCCATCTGCCGAAGCCTTCCCGATGCCGTTATTTGAACCAGAGAAGGTTCCTAGAGCCACGTCTGGCAATCCACCTCCAACATCCCGGGAACATAGAAATGGCATCGCCGATATGCCCAACTCTGTAGCGCAGAATGCGCCTATGCCATGGGACTCTCTGCAGATGGTACCAGGAAATAATACAATGGAAGAGCACCTAGAAAATATGGATTCAGAAACTTGGAACTCACGTGGGGTAAGTTCTTTCACGCCGTGCCGTGCGCATTCCCTACAAATCTCCAAAATATTACTAGCTGACAAGATATCTGTTGCTGGCAGTATGTGATTCACAATGAACTATCGGCAAGACCTGTCGTGGCCACTACTGGTGATTTGGAAGGCGCAGATTCGTTGCAAAAGGCGACATATCGCGGTCATACGACGGTTGTTGAGCTACTTCTCAACAATGGTGCCGATGTGAAAGTGAAGAATTCGTGCGGAGAGATTGCTTTGCATCTTGCTGCCAAACGTGGCCACCAGGATATCGTCAAGCTTCTGCTCGTCAAATTCCCGCTCCTTGTCCAGGAAGTAGACAACAATGGGCAAATTCCACTCCATCTAGCAGCGCAGAACGGGCACCGCAACGTCGTGCGGATGCTCCTCAATGTCAACTCCAACGCCAATATCAATACGTGCGACTTTCGCGGCCAGAGCGCACTCCACGTTGCCGCAGCCGCAGGGCAGGTAGGCGTGGCGCAGCTGCTACTAGAACGTGGCATTGGAATCAACCTCAGCACAAGCTACGGATTAACGGCCCTACACGTTGCGGCCGAGCATGGCCGGGATGCTGTGACAGTACTACTGCTGGAATACGGCGCGGATCCGGATGCAAAGAGCAACAAGTCTTAGGAAGTAGAAGTACAGGTTTCGTGCATGTGCCTCGTAACCTCGTTATTTGATGATGCTCACTGTGCTTTAGCGAGAAAGTCAGGGGAGTAAGCAGGTCTTTTGAGGTTTGCATATGCTCACCGTGCTTTAGCGAGAGAAAAATATTTTCAGGGGTCAGGGGGAGGGTTTGTGGAAAAGCATGGCACTTAGTAATCAGGTTCCCATAGATTTCTATCACGTCTCCGACGATTTTAAGAATTGTTTACACGGACGCAGACTTCAGTATATCCGAGTGTTGAGATGATGCTATGCACAGCATGGATAAAACAAGGATCTTACCGATCTCACGGGGTGATCTAAGCAGGGTCTCCTCGTGTGGACCATGCCTTCCAGGGTTATCACATGTAAGCCTCATGAGAGTGCTAGATTAGAATCAAAGATTACGCAGGTACACTATCAATTGGAAGTCGCGTCTCCCTGATTTTTGATATTCTAGACCGTGCTTCAATCTCTCTGCTTGCAAGCAATCTAGATTTGCAATCTGGGTTCCTATCTCAGTGCTCCTCTCTTTCAAAACGACTTAGCCGTATAGTCCATCTTTTTTCTCTCCACATACACTGCTATACCCGCCATCTCCAGTCTACCAATCTCCCATTCGAATTTTTTGAACTACAGCAATCATGGGAAGTTTTGAAGATCACCCCGCAGTCGACTTTCCAACAGAGCAGCTTGGCTTCGAATATGAGACCCGGACCACACCCTGCTACTTCCCCTTTCTCACTGACGGTGTTATTATAGATCAAAAGAAGTCCCGGAGCGGGACATATGTTAATCAGCAAGTCACACCTATTAATCTGGGACAACATGTCAACGCGCGCGAGCTTCGTGCTTTTAGCGACAAACATAAAATTGACCTCCCCACCCTCTTCCAGTTGACATGGGGTATAGTTCTCGCAAGCTATGCTGGAACGCAGAGTGCAGCTTTCATCGCATTGAAGTCGCAGAAAGACACGTGCGAGGTCAAAATATGCGATTTGGAGCTTGAGGATGAAGTAACAGCCCTTGAGGCTTTAAGACAGCTCGAGGGAAAGATGATGAAGAATTACCTGCCACGCGATAAAACGCTTAAAATTCCAGTGACAGAGGAAGGCGGAAATGCCTTTAATAGCATTGTGGTTTTCCGGGATTCGTACGAAGCATCGTCAAAAACAGACGCCAGTGGAGGACTTGTGGAGGTATGTGTTATATTTCGTAGCTTTTGACATGTTTTAAAAATACGGCTGCTGACTTGAATAAGGATGAGCTGCTCTGTATTATTGTGACCGAAACTTCATCAGGAATTGAAGTCGATCTTGCGCACCCAACCTCTTCTCTTCCCGAAGCGCAAGCAGAAAATGTGGCTTTAGCATTTATCCAATGTCTACAACAGATAGTTGAGCGTCCGGAGAAGAAGATTGGAGAGTATGACTTGGTTGGAGCAGCACATTTGGCCCGGATCTGGGAGTGGAATAGGAACATCCCCACGGCCGTGTCGAGACGCGTCCACGATCTTATCGAGTCTCAAGCCAAACGTCGGCCAGAAGCTCTGGCTGTGGTGGCCGAAGATGGTACGCTATCATACGGCTTGCTCAGTGACCTTTCAACGAGATTGGCTCATCATCTTGTCGGGCTCGGTATTGGCCTGGGATGTGTTGTTCCACTCAGTTTCGAGAAGTCTAAGTGGGCAATTGTAGCCATGCTCGGTGTGATCAAGGCCGGAGCCGGAATTGCGAATTTGGATGCCACGCAGCCGATAGAACGGTTGAATAAACTGATGGTTCAGTTGAAAGCTTCGTTGGTTCTGACCTCGCGGAGGAATTCGGAAATATGGGAAGACCGGATGACAGTTCTTGCTATCGACCAAGAGACAATCATGCGCATGGCCCAACATCCCGCCCCGCCCCTCACCAACTGTACCCCACGAAACATCCTATACGTGATCTTCACCTCTGGAAGTACTGGGACTCCAAAAGGATGCGTTATTGAACATGAGTCTTTTCTCACCGCAGCAGCAGCCCATGTTAAAACTTCGATTATGACCGAGGAAAGCCGCGTTTTCCAGGGAACTCCATATACATTCGATGTCAGTATGCTCGAGATATTCACTGCGTTGACCGTTGGCGCATGCGTCTGTTCGTGCGGAGATGAGCTACAACGGTTTGGCATGGCAAATGTCATTAACAAGCTCGGGATTACGTGGACATTTATGACTCCGTCGTTGGTACGATTGATCGAGCCTGCAGAAGTCCCGACTTTGAAAACCCTGGCATTAGGAGGCGAGCCGCTCTCAGCAACAGATGTCAGAACATGGGCTGGTCGCCTACATCTAGTCAATGGATACGGACCAACAGAAACATCAGTTGCCGCCACAATGAATGCAAATCTTAGCCGTGATACAGATCCTGCAAATATCGGTCGCGGTTTTGGTGCCCTTTGCTGGATTGTAAAGGCTGACGACCATAATTCTCTTGTCCCCATCGGCGCTGTGGGCGAGTTGCTCCTCCAAGGTCCAATCGTTGCTAGAGGTTACCTTGAAGATCCTGAAAGGACTCAAGAGGTATTCATTGAGCAACCCCCGACATTCATCAAGAGCTTCCCTGAGTTGCCACCACTGCGGCTTTACAAGACCGGAGATCTCGTCCGTCAGAACAGCGACGGAACCCTTCAATTTATTGGTCGAAAAGATAAGCAAGTCAAGCTGAGGGGACAGCGCCTAGAGCTTGGAGAGATCGAAAGCATTTTGTCCCTTGATAGCGATGTTCGCCATGCTCTTGTTCTCCTTCCGAGGACTGGCCGTTGCAAAGACCGCCTGGTGGCTATTCTCTCACTCCACGAGTTTGAGCTCACCTCGTCTGACAGCTCGGATGTTAGACTTGTTAAGCAGGCCTACAAGGCTCGATCCAGACTGCTTGCTTCTCAGATCCAAGAGCGGATCAGTCAATACCTCAATAAGTACATGGTCCCTACCGTATGGGCAATCCTCGGATCACTTCCATTGACGACTTCCGGGAAAGTCAACGGGCGGGCGATAACTCACTGGTTAGAAAATGTCTCCATAGACGACTACAATGAGATTGCAGACGTTGCGGCGCTCATTGGGGAGGAAACCCCTACTTCTGAGATGGAGAAGATGTTGCAGAACATCTGGGCCGAGGAGCTGAAGATTCCGAAAAGCGAAATAGGCCTCAGTCGATCTTTCCTTAGTATCGGCGGCGATTCCATTACGGGAATGAAGGTTCTCTCACGCTGCCGCAGTCAGAATATTGAGGTTTCTTTGAAGGATATTTTCCAGAGCGCGGGCCTGCTTGAGCTGAGCACTCGAGCTAAAATGACCAACACCCCTCTCGTTGAAAACAAGCTGTATGATGCTTCGGTCGAAACTTCGGCTTTGGAGAGAATCTCGAGTGTCGACGAGGATCTATTATCACGGCTTGGAATCTCCAGCGTATCGCAGGTTGAGGACGTATACATCTGCTCCCCTATGCAAGAGAGTATCATTCTCGCCCGCACAAGATTTCCCGGCTCTTATGACATCAAGAAGGTCATGATGTTGGAATCTGTCGACCCTGCAATGCTGACGGCTGAACATATTCAGGCAGCTTGGCAGAAGGTAGTCAATCGTCACCAGGCCCTGCGGACGGTCGTCATCGATGCAATTCCTGGAATCCCTGGCGAGGCAATCTTCCACCAGGTTGTGTTAAAACAATACACCCCCGAAGTCGTTCAAGTCAAGTATGACGGAGCACCTACATCGGCAAGTATCTCCTCCTTCCTTCAGAATATTGCTGGGCCAGTATATGAGAGGTTTAGACCTGAGCATAAACTCAGTGTTTGCCAGGCGGCTGGTGGAAGGTCATATATTATGGTGGATGTAAGCCATGGCATCGTCGATGGCCTCTCTGCAGAGGCCATAATTCAAGATCTCATGCTTGCTCTCGAAGGACGGCTTGAGGCTGGCTCGGGCCCACTCTATGGCGACTATATCACACATATTCAAAGGCTGCCAGAAGAAGATTCAATCCAGTATTGGAAAAATGTCCTCGAAACCTCCCAGCCATGTATTATACCCATGTACAATGGCAACAAAAAGCCTGCGCAGAAACATGGGTCAGCTAAAGTAGCCTTCTCCCAATGGGCCGAGCTTGTTCAATTCTCAGAGGCAAACGGTATCACTATTTCAAATGTCATCCAGACCGCCTGGGCGTTGACCTTAAAGGCATATACCGGATCCGAGGATGTTTTGTTTGGTTACATGGCCTCAGGGAGAGACTTACCGGTTTCGGGAATCGAAGAAGCCGTTGGAGTGTACCTGACCATGCTTATTTGTCACCTCCAGATCGAGGAAGGAGCCACGCCTGTCCAGCTGGCTGAAATGGTCCAAGATCATTACGCCGCTGACCATCCTCATCAGTACACACCCTTGGGGAAGATTCAGCACGCCTTGAAGACGCAGGGTATGCCATTGTTCAACACTATCATGTCATTTTATAGACCGGCATCGACAGCAGAGGGAGGTGCTGTTTCACTTAAAGTAATTGACGAAGTCGATCCGTGTGAGGTAAGATGGATGAGTCTACTCTCCTTTCTTGCAACCTACCCTAACTTGTGTTTCAGTTTGATATTGCCGTTGGTGCGTATCTGAGCGACGATGATCTAAACATCTCCCTTGGCTATTGGACTTCGACAATCTCTGACGGGGAAGCGGCAAACATCGCGAGCACATTCAGTGGAGCGATATCTGCAGTATTGAGAAATGCTGCACCCATTGATCTGTTTAATGAGCGTGACCGACAGCAAGTCTGGGCCTGGAACAAGCAGGAGATTTTGCCAGTTGAGGGTTGTGTGCATCATTACTTCTCGCAGCAAGTTCTCCTCCAGCCTGACGCACCTGCAATATTTTCGTGGGATGGAGAGTTCACCTACCAAGAGCTTGATCAGGTGTCGAACCGTTTAGCCTTTTACCTCTCTCATCGGGGTGTCGGCCCTGAGGTTCTCGTTCCGCATTGTTTTGACAAGTCTAAATGGGCCGCAGTAGTTATGGTGGCTATAATGAAGGCTGGAGGAGCAGGTGTGGGCTTGAGTCCGGCTCATCCAGTCCCACGTCTCAGGGCCATCATCGAGACCTGCAACGCAAAGATCGTCTTAGTAGCGCCACAACATGCTCATCTCTTCAATGAAATCGACACCCAGGCGATCATAATCGACCCTCAGTTCATTAATAAGCTTCCGGGGATTGTCGAAGGTTCACGGCTACCACAAGTTCATCCTTCAAACCCAGCATTTGTGTCATTCACCTCGGGTTCAACTGGCAAGCCGAAAGCAATCGTCCTCGAGCATCGCTCTCTAATCACAAGTATACAAGCTCACGGCTCGGAGTGGGATGTTGGCCCAAAAAGCCGTGTCATTCAATTTTCCGCCTACGCATTCGATGCCGCCGTCTCAGACACCTTCACAACACTCACCAGGGGTGGTTGCGTGTGTATCCCATCTGAAGAGGAGCGTGTCAATGATCTCGCAGCAGCCATGACTCGCATGAATGTCAACTGGGCTTTCCTCACGCCAAGGGTCTTGGATACGCTTTCACCTGCCACTGTCCCATGCCTGAGAACAGCTGTGCTAGGCGGAGAGGCTATCTCGTCGGACGATATTGACCCTTGGACCGCCCATATCTCCCTGAGGATTGTCTACGGGCCTACAGAATGCACGATCTTCAGCATGGGTACTGATCCATTGACCCCAGACAGCGATCCAACGAACCTCGGCCACGGCGTAGGAACTCGAGTGTGGATCACCGACAGCAAGGACACCGACAAGCTTGCACCTATTGGATGTATTGGCGAATTGTTAATCGAGGGACCTCTTGTGACTCGAGGATATCTGAAAGACCCAGAGAAAACGAAGGCTTCTTATATCCAGAATCCTAAGTGGATGCCCAGGGGTCCACATGAAGCCCCGCGGCGGTTCTACAAGACCGGCGATCTAGTACGTTATATGCCTAACGGAGATATGATGTTCATTGGTCGGAAAGATACTCAAGTCAAGATTCGAGGTCAGAGAGTCGAGCTGGGCGAAATTGAACACACAATCCTGCAGAACTTTGGATCAGCACTCCATGTGACTGTTGATTCGGTCGTCTTCCCGGAAACTGGGCAGGCTATCGTTGCCTTCCTCCATATCGAAAGACCAAACGGGGATAGATCACAACTCTGCGTGCCACTCGATGAAGAAACGACACTTCAACTTCGCCAACTGGAAAAGTCTTTGATGGAACGTCTCCCAAGCTACCTCGTTCCTTCTCTTTTTGTGCCTATCGGATACGTTCCAATGACGATATCTGGTAAGGTGGATCGTATCCAGCTTCGAAAGAACGCCATGAGCTTCACAACAGCAGAATTTGAGATGTTCTCACTAAGCAATCAACACAAGAGAGCTCCTGTAACACAGATGGAAAAGAACCTCCAGCGATTGTGGGCCGACGTTCTCAATAAGGATCTGAAAGCCATTGGGGCAGACGACAGCTTCTTCAGGCTTGGTGGAGACTCGATCGCTGCAATGAAGCTGGTGAATGCTGTTCGAACAGCCGGATTTGTTCTTAGCGTCGCTGATATTTTCAAATCTCCTGAACTCTCGAAGATGGCCGAACAGCTGGAGAACTCAACATACGGCGATCGGAACGCAAATGATGTCCCGGGTCCATTCGAGCTTCTGTCAGATGTCTCGGAGCTCGACTCGCTGCTTGATATCATCTCAGAGCAGTACTTGATTCCAAAAGAGAACATCCACGATGTTTATCCTTGTACGCCGCTTCAAGAGGCTCTCGTGACAATATCAACCACTCAGCCCGGGGCGTATGTTGCTCAAAACGCCTTTCACTTGCCTGCTGGCATAGATTTGGACCGTTTCAAGTATGCATGGCAGAAGATGGTTGACACTCACGCTATTTTGCGGACGAGAATCATCTCCCCAGTGGCCTTTCGATTCCTCCAGGTTGTACTTCAACAATATCCAATTGTATGGCAAGAAGCCTCATCTCTTGATACTTATCTCGAGCAAGACAAGAAACGACCCATAGTCTATGGTGGCGAGTTGGCCTGGTATGGACTGATTACCGATAAAGAAACCGGGAGGATATCATTTGTTTGGACAGTGCACCATGCCGTATACGACGGATGGTCGCTCCCAATTGTCCTCAGGCAGGTCGAGCAGATCTTTACCCAGGACTTAATTCCCACCGAGGCACCTTTCAACCAGGTAATCCGTTTCCTCGAGTCTGTCGATCCGCTGGCCTCTAAAGATTTTTGGGGTTCGCATTTGTCGGGTGAAACTCCAGCCAGCTTTCCCAGGCTTCCGAACGCCGCATATCAACCCCGCACAAACAAGACCCAGATACATCGAGTAGACGTTTCTACGAAGTCCAAGTCCAACATCACGTTGGCTAATGTCCTCCGTTCTGCGTGGGCGATTGTAATCGCTCGTTATGCTGAGTCTAAAGACGTCGTGTTTGGACTGACTTTGTCCGGGCGGGATCTGGCCGTTTCGGGCATTCAAGAAACCCTTGGCCCGACAATCACGACAGTTCCAATCAAGGTACACATAGACTCAGAGCAGACCGTAGCAAGCTACCTTCAATCTGCCCAGCAACAATACATTGACCTGGCACCATATCAACATGCTGGTCTTCAGAAAATCCGACGCCTGAATGCAGATACGATGAATGCCGCAGACTTCAAGAATCTGTTGGTTATTCAGCCACAATCTGATGATACAATCGACTTCCTTGGATCTGAGCATGTGCCAATCAGCGCGCTTGGTTTCGATACATACGCTTTAATGGTAGAGTGTAACTTCAACGGCAATAAGGTGGATATCAAGGCCAGCTACGACGATCATGTCATTGCAAGCGATCAAATTCGAAGACTTCTATTCCAGTTTGAGAAAGTCATACTCCAGGTCAATGAGCAATCTGCAACCACGGTCCTTGGAGAGATCGACCTGTTCAGTGAGCAAGACAAGAAGCAAGTCTGGGCTTGGAACTCTGAAGATCCCGTCGCGAATGGTGATTGTGTTCACGAAATCATCCGACGGCAAGTCTTGAGCCATCCGGAATCGATGGCTGTGGAATCCTGGGATGGTAATGTAACCTATCGGGAACTGGATGATATTTCCTCGAGAATGGCCTGCTTCCTGCGCACGGTGCTGGGAGTCAAGCCCGAAGTTCTGGTCCCCATGTGTTTCGACAAATCGGTTTGGACAGTTGTCACGATGATTGCCGTGGTGAAAGCTGGTGGAGCGTGCGTCATGCTAAACCCGGAACACCCGGTTGTCCGCCTGGGAGCACTGCTTGCGGACATCGACTCCCATGTTCTCCTTACTGCCCCACAGCACCAACATCTATTCCAAACTCTGCCATGGACAGCTACTTCTGTTGCTAGTGTCTTCCTAAAGCAACTCCCTGCTGTCTCTCCTGTCGAATTGTCTCAACTTCGCGTGGAGCCACATAACCCTGCTGTCATTATTTTCACCTCTGGCTCCACAGGAAAGCCCAAGGGCATCATTGTTCAACATAATGCTCTCTGCACAGTCTCGACGCAACATGGAGAGGGTCTTGGGTTCGGCGGAGTCGACTCCCGAGTCCTCCAATTTGCCAATTATACCTTTGACGTTAGTGTTGGAGAAATCTTCATCACGTTGATGCATGGAGGGGTAATCTGCATTCCCACTGAATACGACAGAATCAACAACCTAACAGAGGTTATACGGTCCATGAGGATTGATTGGACCTTCATGACACCAACTGTTGCTGCGCTGCTAGATCCAAAAGATGTGCCGAACCTGAAGACGCTCGTGCTTGGTGGAGAGGCTGTTTCGCAGAGCTTGGTCGATCTATGGTCTCCCCACGTAAAAATGATTGATTCCTACGGGCCGGCAGAGAGTACTATCTGGACATCTCACGCGTTTCCTGGTCCAACGGTCGCGCCGTCCAATATCGGCTTTGGGGTTGGTTGTCGATTATGGATCGTGGAAAGTTCAGACTACAATAGATTGACACCCGTGGGATGCGTCGGGGAGCTTCTAATCGAAGGACCTGTTGTATCCAGAGGATACTTAAACGAACCGGAGAAAACCAAGATGGCCTTCATACAGAACCCATTATGGATGCAGGGAAAAAGTCATCATCGACTGTATAAAACGGGTGATCTCGTGAGATACAACTCGGATGGTTCTTTGACTATTGCCGGACGCATCGATAATCAGGTTAAATTCCATGGCCAGAGAATCGAATTGGGCGAGATTGAATTCCACTTGAGGGCGCAGCCTGAGGTTGAAGCTGGTATGGTAGCTATGCCGAAATCCGGGCTTTGCAGCTCTAAGCTCGTCGCTGTCATTGCCATCAAAGAATTTGAGCCATTGGCACTTGAGGGAGATGCTGTGGCTCTGGTAAAACAGACTTTCAAGGCAAGATCTCAAGAAGTTATCAGTGCGATCCGCAGTAGGATGGAGGATCTCCTTCCACCTTACATGGTGCCCACAGTCTGGGTGGTATTGGATACCATTCCTCTCACAGCATCACGCAAGATAAATAGAGTTCCAATCACGAAGTGGGTTGTAGAGGTATCCAAAAGCGATTATCTCGAGATAGTTGATGTCGCCACCGGCGATAAGCAGCCGGCTACCCCGTTGGAGATACAGCTTGCCGGTGTGTGGAGTCGCGTTCTGGACATTCCAGTGGACAGTATTGGAACCAATCGATCATTCCTTAGCCTTGGTGGTGACTCCATCACTGCAATGCAAGTGGTATCTCGATGCCGAGCTATGCAAATTCAGGTGGGCGTCAAAGACATCTTGAAGAGCAAGTCACTCGCCGAACTAGCATCCAGGTCAAAGTCATCCACAGGTCCATCGATCTCCACCGTCGAAGAATTTGATACCCCTTTCCCGCTCTCGCCCATACAGCAGATTTATTTTAATGATGTTATTCCCGGGGTTGGTTCAAGCAACGAAGGGGCTCACTACAATCAAAATGTTCTCGCACGTTTTTCAAGACATGTCAACCCGACTGACGTTGCTCAAGCAATCAAGATGATTGTCAACCGTCATTCTATGCTTCGCGCATCCTTCAAAAAAGATAGCAATGGTCAGTGGGTTCAGGAAGTCAGTCGAAACACCTCTGGATCTTACGTGTATGAGAGTCACCAGTCGACGAATCGAGAGAGAATGATTTCAATAGTCAACAACAGCCAGCTTGGTATGGATATCCAAAACGGACCAGTGTTTGCGGTTGATCTATTCGACATGGAAGATGGCGGTCAATTGATCTCTCTTTCTGCCCATCATCTCGTCATTGATTTGGTATCCTGGCGAATTATTCTGCAAAATTTGGAGGACCTGCTCGAGTCAAATGCTCTCAGCACCGAGATCCCACTCCCCTTTCAGACCTTGAATCATCTGCAGATAGAGCGAACAAAAACTCTTGTTTCTAGCGCAACTCTTCCTGTTCAGCTTCCTACACCAAACCTCAAATATTGGGGAATGAACGAAATGCCTCGCTGGAAAAATGTTGAAGAGATGAAATTTAGCTGCACCGAGGAGACGACCTCTACACTGTTCGGCAGCGCTAATGACTGCATGAAAACCGAGCCCGTGGAAATCATCTTGGCCGCCCTTCAGCTGTCATTCCGCCAGACTTTTGATGATCGAGACGCACCTGCTGTCTTTTGCGAGGGCCATGGTCGCGACGCCTGGGATTCTCATGTCGATCCATCAACTACTGTTGGCTGGTTCACAACCTTCAATCCCATCTATGCCTCGGGTTACTCTCCATCTGACCTGCTAGACGTGGTAAGACGTACAAAGGACGTCCGTCGAAAGATTCCGCGCAATGGTTGCGACTACTTCAACTGCCGCCATTTCTCGTCTGAGGGGAAGGAATCGTTCAGACACCATAAAGATATGGAAATATGCTTCAACTACATGGGTCGCTACCAGCAACTCGAGCGAGATGGCGCCCTCATTCGACAAGAGGCCCTGCAAGAGGGCGAAGTTATCAGCTCCATCGGCGAAAACGCTCGACGTCTTGCCGTATTTGACATCTCAGCTGTTGTCACCAAGGGCCAGCTTCGATTCTCGTTCTACTTCAACCGAGAAATGCAGAAAATCGAAAAGATCCACAACTGGGTTGCTAGATTTGAAGAGCTGTTACCATCTGTGGTTCAATCGCTCGATGGATCAAGCGTACAACAGACATTGAGCGATTTCCCTCTCATGTCAATGGATTATGATGGCCTTGCCCAATTTTCTAAGACTCTCGATGACATCGAAGTTTCTGTTTCGGACGTTCAGGATCTATATCCAGCCTCCGCAATGCAGGAAGGCATTCTCATTAGTCAGGCGCGCAACACTGACACGTATAACGTACGCCAGATATTAAAGATTGTATCAAATGATCAGTCGGTTCTTATTGATTTAGGAAGAATTCAAAATGCGTGGCAGAAGGTGGTCGACTTCCACGCCATGCTTCGCACCATCTTCCTGTCCACATTTTCGAAGACGGGTGGGAGGTTTTATGATCAACTTGTCGTTAGGAGATTCCCAGCCGACATCAAACTTCTGCAATGCGATAGCGAGGGCTCTGACGTTGTAGAATTCCTCAACGACCAACCAAGCCCGCGATATACCGACCACCGGCCACCTCACCGCATCACCCTGTGCGAGGCAAAAGATGGCATTTACATGCATTGGGAGATATCACACGCACTAATCGACGGGAACTCAATGGCAATTGTCATGCGGGACTTTACACTCGCCTTGGAGGATAACTTACTCTCAGGTGAAGGTCCATTGTACAGTGATTATATTGCATACTTGCAGCGGCAGCCCGAATCAGCCTCTTTGGAATTCTGGACCGGTCATGTAGCAAACATAGAACCCTGCCAATTTCCGAGCTTGCAGTCAGGACCGGGGAGAGATACCTCAAACGAACAACACACCATATTTCTAGAGCTGGGTCCAGAGTATGAGCTTCAAAGGTTCTGCGAGCAACATGAGACAACCGTTGGGAATCTGATGCAAACCGCATGGGGGCTTGTCTTGAAATTATACACAGGAATGGACGATGTCTGCTTCGGATACATCGCAGCAGGCCGAGATGCCCCTGTGGATGATATCTATAACGCAGTTGGGCCTTATATTAATCTTCTGGTATGCCGATTGAACCTGTCCGGCAATGTCATGGTGGGTCAGGTTTTAGATAAGCTCCAGGACGACTATCTCAACTCCCTCCCGCATCAACACATTTCGCTGGCTAAAATTCAGCATGCGCTGGAAATCCCTGGTTTACAGCTCTTTAATACAAGTATGTCTCTGCAGAGACAAGCCGCTGCTGGTCCGGAGCCAAAGGTATCACTGGAGGTGGTTGACCAAGTAGATCCAACGGAGGTACGCTTTGATGATCTCCCCACTCCCCACTTCCTTCACTTTACTAACATTATTCAGTATGTTGTTTCATTAAATATCACTACCGAGGGCTCGAAAGTAGGGATTGCCATGACACATTTGGAGTCACATGTCCCCGGAGATCAAGCTGTCAACATCCTCAACACTTTCAGCACTGCCATCAAATGTCTGTTATTGTCCTACGATAAGACTATAACCAGTCTTGATCTCGTCAGCGAGGAGGAAAAGGAGAAAATCAGCATATGGAATGGCCCAAGCCCCAGACCTGTGGATAGTTGTATTCACTGGTTGATCGAAGAGCAAGCCCTGGCACTGTCCCATGAGCCCGCCATATTATCATGGGACGGCGATGCCTCTCTCACTTATTCCGAACTCAATCGTGTCGCAAATAGCTTTGCTCATTACTTGCAGAGTTTGGGAGTCGGACCAGAGGTGTTTGTACCCCTATGCCTCAAAAAGTCTGCATGGTCCATTGCGGCAATGTTGGGAGTTCTCAAAGCAGGCGGTGCTTACATTATGCTCGATAATAATAACGATCAGCTCGATTCGGAAAACCTCATCAAATCTACCTCGGCCCCTCTTGTCGTTACTTCACCAGAGTTCGCCTCAAAATTTGACAAATTGTCCATCAAAGTTATCTGTATGGATGAGACTGCCTTCAAGAAACTCCCCTCTCCAAAACGCTTCTCGCCAAGCAAAACGGCCCCAGGTAACGCTGCTCTGGTTACTTTCACGTCAGGAAGTGGTGGCCCTCCAAAAACAACTATTCTCGAGCATAGATCGATATGCATAATGGCAACACGGCATGGGCCCACTGTTTCTATGACCCAAAGAGCAAGTGTCTTGCAGCTTGCTGCCTACACTTCCAACGTCAGTAACTCCGAGATCTTGACTACATTGATTAATGGAGGCTGTATTTGTATCCCTTCTGACGACGAGAGGATAAACAACATCGGTGCCGCTATCAACAGAATGGATGTTAATTGGGCATATCTTACTCCAACTGTTGCGAAGCTTATTAATCCAGCCGATGTCCCCAACCTCCAGACTCTGGTACTTGGTGGCGAGCCCGTCACTTCTTCTCTCATCCAGAAGTGGAAGACCGTACAAATAGTCAATTCATACGGCCTGTCGGAGTGCTCTCTGTGGACATCAAACGCCTGGCAGAAGAGAAGTGGAGCTGTCTCTCCTTCAAACATTGGCCGAGGTATTGCATCCAGGCTGTGGGTGGTAGATCCCGCAAACCATAATCGCCTAGTGCCTATCGGGGCTATTGGTGAGCTTTTGGTCGAAGGCCCTCTTCTTGCCAGAGACTATCTCGAGCTCTCCACAGTAAAATCTTCATTTGTGACTGATCCGGAATGGCTCCTGGATTTTGACGATATGCCAATGGGATCTGAACCAACGCGTTTGTACAAGACAGGTGACTTGGTGCGATACAGCTCCAACGGGACGTTAGACTTCATCAGCCGCAAAGACTCTAATGTCACACTGCATGGTCAACAGATTGACTACAGTGAAATTGAAAACAAAATTGCCTTGATTCTCTCGGGATCCGGCCAAATGGTGGTGGAAATAATTGCATTGGCCACTCAAGGAGGAAAGCAGACTTTGGTGGGATTCTTCTCCGAGACCAAGACCTTGACGGAGATAGTTTCAGGGCAAGGACTTGTTCTGCCGCCTTCGGAATCATGGCGGAGCACCTTGAAATCCCTTCGGGCCGAGCTTGGGAAAGGTCTTGCGCAGCACTTGATACCAAGTATCATCATACCACTGAGGTCCTTGCCTTTGACATCCTCGATGAAATTGAACAGACGTGCTCTGCAGGCTGTCGCCAACAGCTGCAGTGAGGACCATCTTAATCTTTTTTCAGTCGGCGAGACGGCCAAGAAGATGGCGTCATCTGCCAAAGGCAAAATTCTTTCCGATATCTGGGCTCAAGCTCTTGGCTTCTCCGTCGAGTCTATTGGAGAAAAGGACAACTTCTTCCGCCTAGGAGGAGATTCGATTTCGGCGATGAAAATGGTCACCATAGCCCGTACCCAAGGCTACTCCGTAACAGTAGCAGACGTGTTTCAAAACCCACAATTGCTAGCAATGTCGAAGACTTTGAAGAAGCTCAGCCAATCTACTGAAACATTGATGATAGACTCGGAGGCTCCAGAAGCGTTCTCGATGATTGAAGGAAGCTTTGAGGTCGAATCACTCCTCCAGGAGGCCGCCCGTCAATGTTCTGTCGACAGGGATATTATTGAAGATATCTACCCTTGCACACCCTTGCAAGAAGATCTCATGGCGATGCAGAGTGAAGAATTGTCAACTAGCAACTCTCAATATGCTTACGAGATTCCTTCCAGTATTGATATCCCACGTTTCCGAAAATCCTGGGAGACAATTTTTGCCTCAAGCACCATTTTACGAACTAGGATCATCAAGACAGAACTGGGTTACTTCCAGGTTGTTTTGAATGAGACACTCACCTGGCAGGACGGCGAATCTCTTGAGCAGTACTTGGCGCGAGATAAAAACCTTCCATATGGAGCGCCGCTCACTCGTTGCGGCATTGTTAGCGGTTCCCAGAAGAAAATCATGGTCTGGACCGCCCATAAAGCAATATGCGATGACTTTACCACGGCAATGATATTGCAGAAAATTGCAGGCATCTACACAGAGGGTTATTTCTCGGAAGAAGTTCCCTACGGCGCCTTTGTTCGCTATCTAGGAGAGATCGACCGCAATTCTCCTGGGGATTTTTGGCGCGCTCAACTGGCGCAGGAATCATCTAGCTTTCCACAATTGCCTTCCTCAACATATAAACCACGAACAGACAAGAAGGTAACTCGCACCATCTGTGCTAATCGTATCGATACCGAGATTTCTCTTTCCATTGTCCTGCGAGCAGCCTGGGCCATTGTGGTCTCTGCAAATGGGAATTCAGAGGACGTTGTATTCGGTGCTACGCTTCCAGGTCGTCAGCCCGATGTTGAAGGCAGCATGCAGGTCATGGGGCCTACTCTTTCCACAGTCCCCATTCAAATCAGCCTAGACAGCTCCAAATCTATCCCTGATTTCCTTCGCCAAATTAAAAGTCAGGCAACAGCGATGATTCCATACGAGCACACCGGGCTGCGAACCATACAAAGTATCTGCAAAGACTCTGAGCATGCTCTCGATTTCGAAAATCTTCTAGTCATTCAGGATACGCCCAAGCATTACGACACATCGAAATTCTTAGACTTGACGCGAATCGAACTCGATGCCAATCATTTCAATTGCTATGGTCTCGTAATAGAATGCAATCTAAGTGGAAGTAATATTGCAGTCGAGGTCACCTGGGATAGCAAACTGCTGTCAGACGAGTCGGTCGAGAGAATACAATACCAATTTGAATCCATTATCCATCAACTCAATGATGCCGATATGGAGTCCACCATGCCACTCGAGCAGATCGAAACCATTACCTCCCAAGATCTCCAAAGTATTGCTGAGTGGAATTCAGTGCAACCGCCTACTGTGGAGACTTGCGTTCATGTCCATATAGAAGAGCACGCACTCAAACAACCCAATGCGTCGGCTGTTGAGTCTTTTGAAAAGAACTTCACATATGCCCAACTCGACGACATGGCAGCCCGCCTATCAAACTTCTTAGTGAGCCGGGGAGTGAAGCCCGAGGACAAAATATCGATATGCTCTAAGAAATCGGCATGGGTCATTGTTGCAATGTACGGAATTATGAAGAGTGGAGGAACGTTTGTCTTGCTGAACCCCGAAAATCCTGTTGATCGTCTTCGAGGCCTGATCAGCGATCTGGATTGCAAATTGGTTATCTGCGACTCGCCATCTGTGGCGCTATTTGCTTCGATTCTTCCCAGCTCAAATGTCGTCCTCATGAACGAAGCTTTCGTCCAAAGCCTCCCCGTTGAAATCACGACGCCAATTACAGTGCAACCTTCAAGTGCCGTGTTGGTGCAATTCACGTCAGGCAGTACGGGAAAACCAAAGGGAATCGTTTTAGAACATAGATCGGTTAGTACTGGTCTGCTTGCTCATGGTGAACAGACGGGCATGGGAACACATACTCGGGCCTTCCAGTTCGCTTCTTATACCTTCGATAACAGTATAGAAGAGATTTTGGCTACCCTGATGCTTGGTGGAACGGTCTGTGTTCCATCTGAGCATGACAGAATGAACGATATCAATGGTTTTATGGCAAGAATGCGCGTCAATTGGGCAGATCTCACTCCAACAGTCGCAGTCCTCCTCAATCCACGGTCTATACCAACGATGAAGACACTTGTCCTTAGTGGCGAACCGATTACCAAAGAGGTGGTTGATATCTGGGCTGACCATGCAAAACTCGTCAATAGCTATGGTCCAAGCGAATGCACTGTGGCGACGTCTTGTTACACCCATTTGTCTGAGACTAGGGATGTTTCTAATGTTGGCAAAGGCTTTGGATGCACACTATGGATCGTAAACCCTCGGAATCACCACCGCCTTGCCCCAATTGGTTCAATTGGAGAACTTTTGATTGCGGGACCAATTGTGTCGAGAGGCTACTTGAATGAGCCAGAGAAGACAGCGGCTGCATTCGTGCAAGATCTTGCTTGGGCAAAAGACATGCCAGGAAATTTGACAAGGTTCTACAAAACTGGAGACTTGGTTCAGTATAACCCAGACTCGACTATCAACTTCATTGGCCGACGAGACAACCAGGTCAAGCTTTACGGTCAGCGTATTGAGCTGGGAGAAATCGAGCACCAAATCAAGGCAGCGCTCCCAAATAACGCGTACCAAGTTGCGGTTGAGGTTCTGACACCAGAGTCGCGAGGAAAGAGCAAGTCACTTACAGCATTCATTTGCAAGGACAATTCAGCAGCTAAAAGGACCTATGATATTGTTTTGCCTCCGCAAGATAGTTTTGAAGGCTTAGTTACTGGGTTGATGCCTAAGCTTCAATCGTTGTTGCCGGCCTATATGATACCCGCCATTTTCATTCCACTAGCATACATGCCTTTATCAACATCCGCAAAGCTCGATCGAAAGACGCTTCGCCAAATTGGCAATCAATTATCGGGCGAAAATCTCGCTTCTTACTCTTTCTCGGCCGCGAATAAGAAGGTTCCCGGAAACATATCTCCCAATCCCGAAACCGATATTACGGCCAACATAGTGAAGCCCTACTCACTACTTCCTCAGCATATTGATACTGCAGCGTTACGTACCGATGCCGCAAGGCAATGTGGTGTTCACGAGGAGAACATTGAGGATATTTACCCTTGCACCCCACTTCAGGAGGGTCTGATGGCTCTAACAGCTCGGCGCGAACAATCTTATATTTCTCGAACAGTCTACCGTTTGCCTTCTAGCATAGACTTGAACCGATTCCGATTTGCGTGGGATCAAATGAGTCGTACCCAGTCGATTCTGCGAACCCGCATTGTACAAGGTGCCTCTCGAGCGTTCCAGGTTGTGGTAAAGGATGAACCAGAATGGCAGTCTTCACCTACAGTGGAAGGATATATAAAGCAAGATGTCGAACACCCCATGTCCTACGGCAATCCTCTGGTTCGCTATTGTTTGGTCAGTGGCAGAGACAACGTCTCTGAAACTTTTTTTATTTACACTGCCCATCACTCTATATACGACGGGTGGAGTGACGCCGCTTTGATTCAAGCAATTGAGTTGGTATATACGCATGGTCTTTCCAGTCTACCAAACATCACGCAGTACAACAAGTTCATTCAGTTCCTTGAAAGTACTGATGTTGCTGTCTCAAACAAATTCTGGCAAGCTCAACTCGCAGGAGGAACCCCGACAAGCTTTCCGCAAATACTCTCGCCTACATTTGAGCCTAGGCCAACCAAGATCCAAAGCCGGAAAGTTGAGCTTCCACAGACCGGCTCCGCGTTCACGTTGACGACTTTATTAAAAGCCGCCTGGTCGATCGTTCTTGGCCAATATAGTGACTCGGAAGACGTGGTTTTCGACCATGTCTTGTCGGGGCGCAATGCTCCGGTGGAAAATATTGACAACATGATTGGCCCGACGATATGTACCGTTCCCATCCGCGTCCGGATTAACAACACTCAAAAAGTAGAGGACTTTTTATCCGATATTCAGCTTCAGGGAATCGATATGATGCCATTCGAACAGGCGGGTATGCAGACCATACGACGTCTGCCGGGTGTCGATGCAGTATCTCGCTCTGGAAATTTGTTTATTATTCAACCAGCGATCACGACGAATGCTGCGGGTCCGCTGGGTATGCAGATTGTCCCTATGACTAACGATGACTTCGAAACCTATGCCCTTATTGTCGAATGCCATGTCTCGGCTTCCGGTCCTGTTGAGTTTGTAGTCAAATTTGATGACAGTGTAATCAGTGAGGTGGAGATTTCTTGGCTGTTACTACACTTCGAGAAGGTTGCCCAAAATTTGCTCTTCAATCCCTCTTTGCAAGTTGGCGAAATGAGCATTTTTGGTCAGAAAGACCAGCATCAGATTGTGGAATGGAGCGGACCTCCTGTCGACACCCTTGAAGCCTGCGTACACGATTTGTTCAGTGCTCAGGCAGCGCTTAACCCATTCAAGCAAGCCATAAACTCGTGGGATGGAGCATTCACCTACGGACAACTGGACTCCCTATCGACGCGCATCAGCAACCATCTTCGGAGCATCGGGGTACAGCAGGACTCGTTTGTTCCCTTGTGCTTCCAAAAGTCTGCTTGGGCTATCGTTTCTATGCTGGCAGTACTGAAAACAGGAGCTGCACTCGTCATGCTGAATCCGGAGAATTCATCTGCACGTCTCAAAGAAATCGTTGAAGATACTGGAACAAAACTCATCTTGGCTGGACTGAAAGAAGCAGCAATAGTCGAAGATCTTGGTGCCCCTGTTCTGGTGGTGGACTCAAACTTAATTCATCAGGTGGACACAAAGCAGGAGATGGAAAAGCTCGTTGTGAAACCCAGCTCTCCGGTATATGTTGTGTTCACATCAGGCAGCACCGGCAAACCTAAGGGCGTCGTCATTGAGCATAAAGCGTTCGTTACGAGTGCTCGTGATCATTCCACCATGATTAAGCTAAAGCCAAGCTCCCGTGTCTTGCAATTTGCTGCCTACACGTTCGACATTAGTATGGCCGATATATTTTCGACTCTTATAATCGGGGGAACAGTGTGCGTTATCTCTGAAACCGACAAAACAAATGATCTAGCTGGTGCTATCAACAGGTTAGACGCCAACTGGACCTGTCTTACTGCCACCGTTGCCAGTCTTATTCAACCATCAGAAGTACCATGCTTGAAGACGTTGGTTCTTTGCGGAGAAAGCCCAACAGAGGGTAACGTGTCAACGTGGGGGGGAAAGGTCGAGTTCGTGAATGCATATGGCCCCGCTGAGGCGTCAGTCTATTGCTGCATCCAATCAAATGTTACTGCAACTACAAGCCCAACGAATATCGGGACTGCTAGCGGACTGAGGGTATGGATCACCGCAAAAGACGATCCTCAAAAATTAGCTCCTGTCGGAATGGTCGGTGAGATGTTACTTGAAGGGCCTACTCTAGCACGAGGGTACCTTAACAACGTTGAGAAGACCAAAGAAGCCTTCATCGAGAATCCTACCTGGATGCAGAATAATCCCAATTTAGGAGGAAAGCGGCGTCTATACAGGACTGGTGATATGGCCAGGTACAACTACGACGGGACGATCGAGTTCTGTGGACGAAGAGACACACAAGTGAAGTTCCATGGACAGCGACTGGAAATACAAGAAATCGAGCATCACCTGAGAACTCGGATCCAGCACCTTGACGTTATTGTTGATGCCACGAAGCTAGTACAACAAAACAATAAACAGGTCTTGGTTGCTTTCTTCTATCCTCCAGACAGCGTATCCTCGGAAATGACTGCAGATCAGCTTGCTCTGCCTTTAGATGACGCCACACAGACTATGTTTGTTAATTTGCGATCTAACTTGCTCGGCTCGATACCTTCATTCATGATTCCCTCTCTATTTATTCCACTCAGAGCCATGCCGATAAATACCTCTTTCAAGTTGAATCGATTGGTGCTCCGACAAATGGTTAATAGCCTCACCACTGCATCTTCGCGAAGCTATTCTCTTCTCAACGCCGAAAAGCAGCCGCCGTCGACTGAGGTAGAAAGGCTACTTGCCGGTCTCTGGGCAGAAGTCTTGGGAATACCAGAGGATACGATCGGGGTGACCGATAATTTCTTCCAGCTTGGAGGCGACTCCATTTCTACGATAAAACTTGTTCGCCGCCTTAAGTCAGCCAGAGTATCTATGGGTGTTGCCGAAATCTTTCAAAATCCCAGAATTATAGACGCAGCTGTCTTCATTAACTCAGGCCAGTCTACTGCCAACGGCGCTGCGACTGATAGTCGACCGTCATACCAGCCTTTTTCGATGATTGAAACTCGCAACTTGGATGCGTTCCTACAAATAGTCTCCGAAAAGGCCGGGGTTGCAAAAAGCAACATTGTGGACGTCCTACACACAACTTCGACTCAAGATATCTCTCTCGTCGGTGGTCTTACAGACTGCCGCTGGATGTTGAACCACTTCCACTTCCAAGGCACTGGTCCACTTGATGTCGACCAAATGCGGCGAAGCTGCCTCCAGCTTGTACAGAGTCTCGAAATCCTTCGCACGGTTTTCATACTACACGAAGGCAAATTTTTGCAGGTTGTTCTTGAATCGCTAATCCCCGAGTTCCTGATCTATGAAGTGGATGAAAATATCGATGACTTTGCCCAGCGTCTTTACGAAAACAATTTCAACCAAGACGTTCCCCTCGGGCATTCTTTGATTCAATTTGCGGTTATCAAGCAACGATCGACGTTGAAACATCGCTTCAGTATGCGTATTTCTCACGCACAGTATGATGCTCTGTCGCTACCTGAAATCTGGAGGACACTCAATGCTGCTGTCGAAGGGCACCCCATTCCAGAAACTCCGGGATTCTCTCGTTATGCCTCTCTCTCCAGCGCTATTGGCGAAGAAGATGCCAGCAAAAACTACTGGACGCAATTACTTTCAGGGTCCATTATGACCAACATCATTTCTCGTCAAGCGCCGGAGCTTCGCAGACCATCAGATAAAATCACCAGCTTGGCCAAGGTCATTCGGCCCGCGCCTATCACCAGCCAAGGAATAACACATGCAACAATCATCAAAGCCGCCTGGTCCCTTACCATTGCAAATTTGGTATCTGCGTCTGACGTCGTATTTGGAAATACTATCAATGGCCGATCAATTCCTCTCCCTGATGTTGAGAACATTGTCGGTCCCTGCCTTAACATCATCCCAGTTAGAGTCACTTTCCAGCCAAACTGGACAGTGATCGATCTTCTAGAACATATTCGCAGCCAACAGCTTCTTGGTACGCCCTTCGAAACGGTGGGCCACCGCCGCATATTTAAAGAGTTTACAAGCTGGCCACAATGGACATCATTCGGCAGCGTAGTGCAGCATCAGGACGCCGGCCCGGACGAGCCGGTCAATTTCAATGGCGTGACTTATGAAGCTGGAGTGATGGGAACGCATGTTGACTTAGTTGACATTTCTATCATGTCAACATCTCGCGAGGATGGCGCTGTTGAAATCGAGCTTATAGCTTCCCCCATGGTTCCCCTGGAGGTCGCAGAGGAGCTACTCAAGACTTTGTGCGATTATACCGAGATATTCTGCGCAAACCCGCATGCATCGTTGCCCAAGTCATCTGCCATCACCAGGGGCAAGCGGACTATTTCACCCGCATCTGAATCCTCTTCATCGAGCACTAGCTTGCACTCCCATGAAACCCTCGCGAATGTAGAGGCAGTCGGGCTCCGAACGCTTCTGAAGAGAACTTGGGAGGAAGTTTTGGGGAGACAGATAGATTTTAGATCTGATGATTCGATATTTGAGTTGGGAGGCGATGTTGTCAATGCTGCGCAGGTGGCGCTTTTACTGAAGGGGGAGGGGTATAAAGTTAGCGTGGAGGATATTGTGCGATGCCCGACGATTGAAGGGCAGATTGATCTGCTGTCGGCGCAGGCTCTCAAAGCAGAGAATATTCTAGCATAGCTTTTCATTTGTTTATCTATCTTTGAAAGGGTTTCGTTTGTAGGAGTTAAAATTTTAGCAGGTCTATTTATAGAAAAGATAGTTAGAGTTGTTCAATGACACACAGTCTCCAGCGCGCAGTCTCCCTTTGACATATTATCAGTCTTGACTTTGAATAGATCATCCAACCTGACAGTGTTTCTGGCGGGGCGTGGTTTGGTGAGCGGACAAATGCCTTGTTTGCAGTGCCTGTGAATCGAGCATTCCTGCGCGTAGGGGGGGGGAGTATTTCTCTCACGGGGCGCTTCGCTTAATGCGGGGTAAATTGCCTGAAAAGGGGGGTGGGCGCCTGTGAACTTTTTTTGCGGGGCTTATTTTGAACGATCCGTCATGCCTAAATTTAATTTGGGTGTCAAAGAATGCTCGTCATAAAGTAGTGAGTAGATAGCTCTTCCCTTGGGCCCTTCAACCCAATTAGGTTAGGCAACCGCCCTAGACTACCACATCAAAGATTTGTATCTCGGCTGATGTTTTTCATGTTAATACCTCAACTTCGACAAGAGTTCTTGTATCAAACCGCAAACAACTTGCTGTGCACAGCCTGCAACCCTCCTCTGATCTTTAAAGAAACTCTCACCAAAGACCCATCAAAATGGCACCACCAGGCCCAAATTCCGCAACTCTGGAAGACCTCCCCTTCGAGCTGAAAGTGTTAATCTTGCGGGAGGTTCCAGACATACCAACGCTCCAAAATTTAGCCCTCTCTTCACCTCTTTATTACGATTCTTTTATCGGCTCAAAGCGAATGATCCTACACGATGTTCTCAGGGGTTCTCTGTCACCGCGTGTGCTAGATGATCTGTACTACACAATTCAGGCGAGAAAAATTGATCGTGGACGGAATTGGAATCGGGATGTGACGGAATTTGTTGGAAAGTATAGGAAAGTCGAAGGGATCATACCACACGACATCGGAATTGAAGATCTGACGGCAATGGCGCGTTTACTCGCTAAGATCCGCATTGTAGCAAAAGAGTTCCTGAAGGACACGCTATCGAGACACCCCCTCACAAATACGAAAGGAAGTCTCAATATTGCATGGGAAGATTTATCGAAAAACGAGGAACGCCGGATATATGGGGCGTTGATCAGATTGGAACTGTACTGCGCTTTGTTTGCAGACCCTGACGGCGTATACGGCCATACGGGCGTCTGGTTCGGCCAAACGTCTCGCGATGATGGCGATGATGAGTATCCTCAATCCTGGCTTATTCATGAGATGGCGGTATTCTTGGCTAAACTTAAAGAATGGGAAGTTGAAGAGATATTCTGTATTCGGGATTTCTGCTTTCGGCTCTACGATCGAACATTCAAGGCTTGCAAGCCCGAAGACCGGATTGCGATGTTTTTGGAACGGGGGAACGATTGGCGTAGGTTAAAACCAAGGTTTTGGAATTATCTCAGTCTTTCCGAGATTTTGATGACTTGTGGGGTCGAACTTGTTGTGGAATTTATTGCCATGGATACTGCTGGAATCATTGATTCCGAGCAGAGGGTAAGCCTCGTTCGAAGAGGGCGCGGAAAACGGAGTCCCTTCTATGATTATTTATTTCTCAACTTTCTTCTGGAAGGATATAACAACGAGCTCAAGAATCAATGGGTTGAAGGAGAGGCGGGTCACCAGCCCACAAGTGATGACAACGAAAAATCATCAAATGCAGCATGGCAGTGGGCTGCCAGAGAGAGATGTAGCTTTAGGCACTGGACGGCCAGGTCTTCGTTCAGATCTTGGGGCTATACGATGTGGGATAAAACTAGATTGGAGGGCTTAGGGGTCATGAATTTTGACCCATCGTATGTTCAAAAAATGTACTCGAAGTTTGGGGTCAAGGGATATCAAAATTGATTATGAGGTAAACTCGACATAAAATCACGTACTCCAGAGTTTTACGAGACCTGGGCGGAGGAAAACCGTGGATTGAATGAATTTTGAATCATCCAAAGCATCGATGCTCTGAGACCTTGCAGTGCCGAAATCTAAAGCTGAAGGAGAAGCAAGACCTGACGCTACCATAAGGGTTAATTGCTAACAAGCAGAACACTACGAAAACCTGGAAGTAATTGGATTTGCGTCGTTCTCGAGAAGTGATTTCGAAACGTGATGTCAAAAGTGTTTGAAGACGAATCATGGATTATGAAGCTAGCGGTCGAAAGCACAATGTAGAGGGGGTTGACTTCCGGCGCTCGTGCATTCACATCACCATCCTGCCTTTAGGGACGGAATCGCTTCGAAACATTGGTTCTTGGTTGCCATCATCGAAGAACAGCCGTCGATCGCGGCATCGAAAAAGGCCAGAAAGTGCATGCATGAAGCGTAGCTCAGCGTGTTCAACATCTTTTGAAGTCCAAGGAAAGAATCGCTTGAGACTTCTAAGGGATCATTCTGAGGGAGTGACTGCATAGGCAACTCCGAAATGCAAGCCCGTAAATAACATTTTCGCGTTCCATTGCAGTCTGTTTTGGAAACAGGCATGGACTGCATGACGGCACGGGTGGCGGCACAGCGGGGTAGGCACGAGCTACATTTTGACGGTTCCCCTCGAGGACAGCTTTAAGAGCATCTGGCTCATGGGTGCAAGCGTTATTAAGCCTAAGACTTTCTATGACAATGGTCAATCTGGTCAAATTGTTTTTCCGAGCGGCCTAGAATTTCAGGGCGGATATCAAAAGTTCGAGACGCGTATTACGTAAGCATGAATTTCAAACGCGTGAACAGCAGCAAGCACCATTCGGCGCTTCATGAATCGGAGCCAGCGACAGGCTGTTCGAATGTCGTTCTAACTGAATACCTCTATCCGTCCTCTTTGATGCCTCCTGGCACCAATGTCCACATAAGACCCGGAGCGTTGGCCATCGCCGAGAATATTTTCCAATCGGCTTTGGCACGTCGTTCGATCGTTTCCCTATATTCAAGGCCTTGAGAAGGACGATGAATGTGCGTGTTGTGCAACCTGCTTCTTCCTCGCGTTTGCACCTACCTTTGCACCGTTGCGGCAACGTTTGTGCGTGTTTGAATTCGTTGTACGGGGTACCGTCTGAAGCCAGAGATCACCACCTTCCAATAGAGTCTAGAGACCATTGTAAATGATTCTTCTACTGTTCTGAACAATTCAGCTGTTCCATTTAAACGCCCCTACAGCCTTTCTCCCCTTCTGGGACCCTCACCTCTTACCCCGTAGCTCGAGGGTTGATGCAATGTCTCTGGGCCTTGTTTTGCATTTCATCGTTCGTACTATCGACAGTCGTTGGAACCATTACTTCTTCTACATAAATTTGTTCTATCGTGGGTTTGCATAGCTGCAGCTAGAGGCGTCTAGCATGACCTGTGTGCGAGGCGTACTGCACCAGGCTACACGAGAGGCATCTGGCATCGAGAATCATTATTAATCTATTGGGGGGAAATTTAGTAGGTGCAATAAGATAAATCCGGGGGGCTTTTCCAAAACTGAACGCGTTACAGTATCCCACCGCACCGGTTCTCGAACGTCGATCGCAGTGGCTCTTCATGTTAGAGGAAGAACATGAAAAGCACGCCCTGCGCATCCGCCCTACTACAGCTAGGATTTGTGTGGCTTCCTGAGGGCCAGTAGTCCAAAACCCCTTCCGATGTCAAGAGACGTGTAGTTTGCGCGCACGAGATTCTCGACTTGGGTCCACAAGCGCTCCTGTCTAATGCTCCGTGGTACCACCATCCGACTGACTTTGTCAGAATCCAGGGCGGTATACTCGGTATTACATTTCGGGGATCACTTCCAATACCTAATCAGAAAGCGTTTTTTGTGACTTCAATGACTCCAGGTTACGAACCTCGAGAAGCCAAATCGAGAGAGGGATTGGGTGCCGAAAGAACCTTACGGCGGAATTGTCGGTCTCGGATTCGGAATCCACCGGTGCTGAACCTCGTAAAGAGTCCACAGACGGCCCGAGAGTATCACAGTGGCGGTGACCGCGGCAAAGCGATAATACGGTATCATATTATAGGGCTTAGGCTGACACTAGGGTTCACCAACACGGCATTTTGCATTTGGCATTAATTTCATCACAATTCCAACACAACCAACAACGAGAGTATGCACATGTGCCACGAACAATACGTACAAGACGTCGTGAGCCGCGCGCTCGTGAACGCTTTCAATCGCATTGAGCTGACGACTAAGCGGCTGAACCCTTCGCAGAGATGATTCGATGCCAGGGCGTTCGTCTGATACTTAGGTGTGTTCCTCGCCGCACGTAAGATGACGATTTGACTCCACAGGCGCAGACCAGAGTCTCAAATATTCGTGGTCGAGTTCTAAGTCTCGGTTTGCTCGTTCATTTCACTTGAAGGAGTTTTTTCAGTCGCCACCGTCTGATTCATTGATATGACTTATCGGTACAGTACAGTACGCGACCATCGGATCAAGGCCAAGTCATGGCTAAGAGCCTCAAGTGCGGCGAGATCGGTGATGTTCTAGAACAATTCTAGTTTGCTTTCACCGAGCCGCAATGCATGGTCAATTTCCTTGCACCGCGTTTGCCGCAGGGCTCTAATCTCGTAAAGATGATTGCCCCCCCCCTGTAGATGGGAGATCAGCAACCCTCAACGTGGCACCCCTGCAAGATCGCTCCCACGTCAGCCGGTAGCTTTTCGACCAACAATCGACTCTCAAGGTTCCAATAGCTGATGGCAATCAAAAGAGAAAATAGGCTGCCTTGTCCCGAGACCGGATCTTCATTGCTCTAAGCCTACTACTTCGGGGATTTATTGTTCCTGGGACACTTGTGACCGTCATTACAGGGTACATGTGTTGAGATGCTTATGCCTGAGTACTTCCATTTCTCGTCTGAACTCTTGCCATCTTCCACCTGAGGATCGTGAAGCGTAATTCCAAATTGAGCAAGGGAACGGTCAAGCTTCTCAACAGCCTTACCGGACGACATCTCAGCCGCAGACAATCCATAGCCAGTATCTACACGCCGCTGTCCCTACAAAAGTGGCAGACGACGGATCACCAGACTCTTCGAGCTGGAGATACGCCGCGATGGACTTGCGCAGCAACGTTCGTGTGAGATAAGCTTTCCTTTCTCAGATGCGAGATGGTCTTTCAAGTCGAATATGGGGGCCTGTTGTTGGTTCTATTCTTGAGTTTTCAATTGCTGCACGAATGGTAAGCCCGTTCATCGCACCACGCTCGCAAGCAAAGCTGTAGGTTTGCTTGGAATATTTAAATCTCCTGAATATCCCCGAAACTGTCTCAAACTTTCTCGTCGTCGTTCCGTTCAGCTACATTCATTCATACATCCCCACGCTCTCTCCACCATGTTGGTTACATCCATCCTGCTTGGCTCTTTCGCCCTGCAGCTTGTGGCTGCCCTTACAGCTCAACCGGAAGCCAAATTGGCTCCTGTTACCCCAAGACAGTCGACAAGTTGCAATACTGCTGCTAATCGACAATGTTGGTCTGAGGGCTTTGATATCTTGACCGACTCTGAAAAAAATTGGCCCCATAAGAACGATACCGCGCCCGAAAAGTTTTATCATATCATCGTATCAGAGATGGAACTTTCGCCCTTCGGGACTCCAAAGAAAATGCTGGTGGTGAATGGAACTTACCCTGGCCCAACACTTATTGCAGGTCAGTGATGCCGGTTGCTGTTGCTGTTGCCTGCACGAATATTGCTGATACTTGAAAGACTGGGGCGACCGAATGACCATTACTGTCACTAACAACATGACTGATAACGGGTAAGCATGCAATCTTCTGGTCAATGTATCACAATGATATACTTAGAAGGATTCTCCACCTTCTCAGCTCCCTCTCAATCTATGGTTACGGATTTTAATAATATATCCTTTAGGACGAGCATCCACTGGCATGGAGTGGTTCAAATGAACTCAAACACTGAGGATGGGTAAGTAAAGCAGCCCCTAAGTAGTAATATGTCTAACCGAAAATTTAGAGTGAATGGGATAACTGAATGCCCAATTCCTCCCGGCGCCTCGAGAGTTTACAGCTTCATTGCCACTCAGCATGGGACGACTTGGTATCATTCGCATACATCAGCCCAGTATGGTGATGGGGTTCTCGGAACAATGATAATTAATGGTAAAATGCGTCGTTTCTGTGCCAATATAAAATATTAACTGTGATTTAGGACCTGCAGTAGTCAATTACGAAGAGGACTTGGGAACTTTCCCACTTTCAGACTACTTCCCGAGATCGATATGGACCGAAAACCAGGCAGTATTACCTGCAGGTAGTCCTCCCGCAACGTCACTTGGAGCAACATTCAACGGAACCATGAAGGATCCTTCCACCAATACTGGGCATTACTTTAATAGAACGCTGCAATCCAATACGACGTACCGCCTGCGTCTCATTAACACGGCCGTGGACAACGGCTTTGCGGTTTCGTTTGACCACCACAAATTGACCGTTATCGAAGCCGATTTTGTGCCAATAAGAAATTACACTACGGACTGGCTTCTTATCAACATTGGACAACGATACGACGTTGTGTTCACCACTGATCAAGACCCTAGCAACTACGTATGTAAACCCCACGAACCTCCCTTTTCTTATTCCCATTCGCGAATTCAAATATTCCTTTTGGGAGGTCTAAACAGACTGCCAACATAAATTAATCCCTCATCAACTACGAAGATGTTTCTTAGCTAAGCAGTACTGACTGTGGGGACTTGCAGTGGTTTCGTGCGGTCGTTCCAAACCCTGGGTGTGGTCGGAACACCTTGTCCGCGGCTGGAAAAATACTTGCCATATTCAATTATGGTAATGTCACGCTGGCGGAACCACCTATCACTACACCACCTACGCCTCCTCCTACGGTCTGCAATGATGAGAAAAATCTCATTCCATATACCAACAAGAGCGTACCGCAAATTTTCAAATTTGTTCCGGATAAGACGGATCAAATGAACGTCAGTTTGACACAAGTCCAGGCTAGCCCAGAAAGCTTGGCAACAGGTCTTGTGAATAGCTGGATCATCAACGAGTAAGTCTTCGACAAAAGTCTCTTGGGTATTTCTAACATTTTCCTCCTCCTATCTAGACAAGCAATTGATGTAGCTTGGGAAAGACCTACGCTAGAGTACGTTGCCGAAGGGAACACTGACAATCTTGCTAAGCAACTGAATGTCTATCGCATTCCCAACAAAGACCAAGTCAGTACTTTTTATCTTCCGCCCCCTTCATCTGGCAAACCCCAAGCAATCTTCTCTCCGCATGTACATATCTAAAATTTCCACCTCTAGTTCTACTTCTGGGTAATCCAGTCCCAAGTGGCCGCTCACCCCATCCATCTCCACGGCCACGATTTCTACCTCCTAGGCCAAACAAACGGCACCACTAGAGAAACGTTCACCACCGCCACCGACATGGCGCGCTTGAACTTCGAGAACCCACCTCGTCGCGACGTCGCTCTCTTACCCGCGAATGGTTGGATTGTGATTGCGTTCCAAGCTGATAACCCTGGAGCGTGGTTGCTGCATTGTCACGTTCGTTTCCCTTCTTTTTTAGTAGATTCAAGGAAGTTTTGGCTAATCAAGAGACAGATTGCGTTCCATATCAGCGGGGGTCTTGGGATCCAGTTCTTGGAACGGGAACAAGATATTAGAGGGGGGAGCTTGCCTAATCTTGGAAAGATTAATCAGACTTGTATGGAGTTTGAGAATTATTATCAGAATGCTACGTTCAAGAAAACGGACTCGGGACTGAGGCTCTGAGGGTGGATGGAGCAAATGAGGATTTCAGATTGCAGCTTGAAGATCTGAGTGCATCTCTTTTCATGTCATCTTGGGATTTAGAGCGTTTCTTTTGTCGAGATATCCGGGAGTGCTTACCGTACTGTAGAACGGAGCTGGGGTAGATTTGAGTTCTCGGAGTTTTTGCTTGGAGGGCAACCTATCTTAGAAGCGAGTACAAGTCTTTAGTTTCTTTCCTTTAACGTCTCTAGGCTCAGAATGCTTAGAATTGAATCAGATCAGTTCCATCTACTCTTAGTCCTGCAAGTCCAGGCAGTTGAATTTTATCCCAAAACTCACAGTATTGGAATATATTACACGTAGAGTTCGGTGGGTAAAGTAATGGCAATTCTAGACTTTTAAAATCAAATTTGCCCCCGAAACGTTTCCCCCACATTATCGCCTTGACCTTCTAATAACTACAGAAAAGAAGGGCAATCGAAAAAAAACTCCCAAAGACTTGCTTTCAATGCATCCTTCGACATCTATCCACACAAGTCGCGCTTACATTCCCGTCCATTCACTCCCGTCCGATACCCGCCATGAAGATAATTCGTAAAAGAAAGCCAAGCATCAGCGTACCATAGTTGATCCACTCATCACCATTCCAACCCAAGACATTGGACATCTGTTCAGGAGCGATTGCGTGAGCCGCATACACTTCAGCAGTATGTCAGCATTCGCTCCGGGGTGTGCGCATTCAATCCCCGTGACAAAAACCAAGGAAAGGAGCACTTACAATGACCTATGTCGGCAGCAATCATGCTCATGATAATTCCATACCACACATTTTTCTCTCGGGTCAAGCGGAGCACAATGCCTTCATTGATAGCAAACAGAGCGTACAAACATCCGATATTTCGCAACATCATCTCCAGAACCGGAGTGATGGGGACAGGTTCAGCGGCGAAGGCCGGCGCGGGAATCGTGCCGCTGAGGAAGCGCTCGGGATTGAAGAAGCAGAGATATGTTCCGGCGAGAGCCGCCAATGGCTCGAAATAGAGGAAGTAGATGCGGTACACGATGGAGATGCGGGACGTCAAGTTATTGGAAGGCGCCATGTTTGCTTGATTACGGGTTGCTGGCTTGCTGGAGGTGCTTTGAGGTCGTTGATGATTGATATTTTCTGGAAAAACTTGTGTGTGTGACGTTAAAATTGAAGTTGTGGTCAAGTGAAAGTCAATACCACTTCACGTGGGTTAGAGTTTCACCCCTGACACTAGGACTAGTCCACTTCGGGGGGGACCGAGGCGGGTCCGATCGCTCTTTCCCTTTTTCTTTCAACATCGTATTCGGACGTATTCGAACACCAATGACTTTCTATACGACTTCGTTCGAAAGCTCAGTGCGAGATATTATGGTGATGCATGCCCCAGGGGCTCGGACGCGATGTATCATTCTAAGCCACCGTATGATACACGTGATTCATGCCACAACCTGTTACACAGGGTGAGGGGATTCACAATACTGAGCTTGGTGATTGTTAGATCTCCCGAATTGTTTCGATTTACATTTAAGGGTCTGCGATTTTTAGATTTACCTTATATCAGCATCCTCAACTTCAACCGAATTTCTTCAATTTCAGCAAAAATCTAAGACGATGTCAGGTCGCAGACCCTCTGGTTCAGGGCGTAATGATGGCTCAAGCAGCAAAAATTCGGAAGCCGACCCAAGGATGAACCGAAAAAGTCGAGAAACTCCTAAAACATCTAGCTCTTCTCATAATCGCGGAACCCGACTCCCCCTCCTGGATGGCCCATCACCTTCACCACCACCCGCGGGGACCCAACCTTCATCTACCAAAAGCTTTCTGACGACGCCTCACGATAAGATGATGGCTTCCCGCCAACTTCAAATCAACAATATTCCTTTGCATGAGCGAGAAGGGCAAGAGAGATGGGCTCAACACCAACTGCAGCTTGGTGCTGGAGCCTGTCCTTCAGAATGTGCATGGCGACGGATTAAAGATGGGTATCAATGTACTGGGATGGGGAACCACATTGTCACTGATAAACTACTGGCTAAGGGTCAGGGGGTCTGCTATCAGAGAGTTATGTGTGCAGGCAAGGCGACGTGGATCGGCCCCATGTCTAAAATGGAGATTGATGAGTTTAGTGAAAATGGCTGCATACCTGCTAGAGTAGCGAAACACTTACCCAGCTGGGTGGTTCTTAAGGATATTAGACACACAGGCTATGATGGCTACAAGATAGATGATCTCAGAGTTGAGCTTCCGTAGTGAAACATAGCTTGGTGGCTAGATTTAGATTCTTCAGGACCATTCTTTGATAATCGATGCAAGTATAGAAATGTTACGATCTGTCCGCCATAAGCTAAGTAAGTGCCATTCACTAAGTGGTTTAAATATCAGTCGTAACACAGTGTAAGTCTTCCCTCAGCTTCCATGCTTTCGACATATCCATGAGACAATCTTCCACAAGCCAAATACAGTTCACAGCATGTTAGCACCCTCGGCGAGCCTCACTGTCGCCCACATCTCCTTATCACCCTGGACTTACTCCTCCCTTCCAATGAGTCCCCCCGCAATCTCCCCCGCATTTACCACACCCAAATCCCAATCCTCAACCCCCCTTCTTCACCAGGGCTTAACTTACCTTCCATTCAGGCCCCTCTCACTATACGCACCCCAAATATGCGATTCTTACCGCTAAACGCGTATCCTGCGAAACATGTATTGGCAACTATGACGTCCCAGCAGGCGTCAGAGGAAGGGACGCAGGGGGTTTTGGAAGGAACGGCGAGAGAAATAAGGAGGAAGATGATGGGTGCATGGTTGTGTTTGAAGGCGTGAGATTCTCGTCTGCGGTCTGTTGGTATTCTTTTGAGTGGTTGGGAAAGAGAGAGTCATAAGGGCAACTCTATTCTTGTATATGTCGTACTATCATTTTAACTCAATCATCAGTCGTACTTTCCTGCAGCTGCATGTGTGACGCACTATCGAGTTGCTCTTGGAAACCGAACTCGCGGCCATCGAAATCAGGATTCTTATCCTTTGCTTGCCTGCTATTTGAACGAGGAAAGAGAACTCTTCCAGAACGGCTAGATTATTGTCATTAAATATTTGACTGACATACTGGCCCAAAGTCACATATGAGCGCTTCTGTTGCTTCAAAATATCCAGTTCAACACCCGCCTGATCTTGCCCCTCACGGTCTTCTCCATCTCCATCTCCTTTAAGTCTTCCTCTCCAATCTTATGAACATCAGTCTCCAGATCCATCTCCCCCAATCCAACTATCTTGGTTCTCTTCAAAAGCTTCCATCCCACATACATCAGTAACATAACTGGCAATTCGATATAATAGCTGACGAAATCTATCCGGCTGAACTTCGGACTGAACGAACTCCATCCTTGCACGAGGATGATTACCGTGTTCAGAACAATGGCGACTACAGGACCCCACGGGTATGTCCAATTCCTGAACGGCAGCTCGTGCTCTTTTCCTTGGACTTTGAGCGCAGCTCGGAATCGCAATGAAGTGACGCTGATAGCCAACCAGGCAAGCTGATTGGAGACACCGACAAGATTCTGAAGCCAAGTCCAGAGTTGACCAGCACCAATGAAACTCGCACCAAAGCAGAGACCACTGATCAAACTTGTAGCCAGGACGGCAATCCACGGGACTCTGTTCCTGTTCAACGAGCCGAAAACCTTTGGTGCGTGCGAATCTACTGACAACGCGTAGAGCAATCTGGTTCCCGCAAACAAAGCGTGATTACCGGCAGAGATAACACTCGTCATGATAACGGCGTTGATGAAACCCCCAGCAGCTTTGGATCCGGCCATCTGGAAAACGATCGTGAAAGGCGAGGTGGAGGTGTCCTTGGTGGAGAGATTCTTCGTGTTGTAGGGAACGTTGAGACCGATGATGAGGATCGAGAGGATATAGAAAAGCAGGATACGCCAGAAGACGTTCTTTATTACGCGAGGGAGGTTCTTGGTTGGATTCTTGGTCTCGCCTGCCGTGATGGCGATGGATTCTGTCCCGCCATAGGCGAAGGAGGCAGTGACGAACACCGATGCGAAACCACCGATACCACCGACGAATGGAGCATCTCCTATATACCAGTTTTTCGTTCCGATGTAGGTGTGGGATGTGTTCCCCCCGCAGTTGACGGCAATGCCCAGAATGATGAAGATCTAAATTTATTAGCCACGTGATGTCGATGATTGAGGGGGAGCTCACAGTGATAGTGACGACTTTCAAGAGACTCAACCAGTATTCGAGCTTAGTTATTTATTAGAATTTTCCTTCTGACTCGAGACTTCAAAAACTTACCTCACCGTACGCCTTGACGGTAACAATATTGGCCAATATCAACAGGACCCAGAAAATCAGACTCAAGGCCCAACCGGGCATATTGGTATCCCAGTATGAGAAAACCAATTGCAGCGCAACCAAGTCCGAAGCCGTAGAGATAGCATCATTGAACCAATAATTCCAGGTCAACGCGAATCCTAGCGCATCATCGACATATCGTCCGGCAAACGTACAGAAAGACCCCGCAATTGGCACAAAAGCAGCCATCTCTCCCAACGCTAGCATAGTCAGGAACACAATAGCTCCAACAATGAAGTAGGCAATGAGCATTGATGCCGGTCCTCCTGTTGCGAGTGACTTTCCAGTTCCGAGAAAAAGGCCCGTTCCGATGGTTCCACCAAGCGCGATCATCTGTACTTGTCGTGCTGAGAGCTTTCGAGCAAGCTTGTCGGCGAGGATGGGATGGTCGCCATCGAGATCGAAGCTTGGATCTGATGTCTTTCTTCCCTCGACATCTTTGCCATTGTGCGGCGCGATCACATGGACCGCGCTGTCTGGGGAATGATCCGTCATTCTGGCGATATTCGTGAAGCTCAGAATAGTGTCATGTAGCTCCCCGCCTTGGTGTGGAAATGGCTTTGGTTGGCACTGAGTGGAAAAAGCAGAGGATGGTTAAAAGGTATATAAAAGGCTCCACCGAAAAATGCTTGCGCCTGACACCTTGTCAAACCAAGTTAAAATCCGCGGCGCATATTGCGTGCTCGAAGATCGCCTTCCATCAGCGGCTTTGTGGATTTGACGTGATGAAAATTCTCTTAGCTGATTGGTGTCACCATTTTAACCGTCAGACGGCGTAGACGGACCCAGACGGAAACGGAAGGTCTAACTACACTTGGCATCTGTGGGATTCTTGGGAAATTCGAGAAGACTGCTTCCCTTGTCCCTTCCTTGTAAACGTGGAAGCAGGGACCACGATGGCGGAACTTTTCATGAATCATGGCGGATGGATACGAGGATGAGGCTTTGAAAAATCAAAGGCCGTTGAAGAAAATTCGAAAGCGGGCCACCGCCGAGAAAATTGCTGACTAAGCTAAGTCTTAGTGTAACGTCGTCGGAATCCCCGCCTCTTGCTTTCCACAAATGCAACCTCACAACCCGCAGACCGCTTTCCCGCCTAGTGTCATTGCGTCCATCTTTATACCTTGAGAGTCTAGTTTTGATTAGTCTACTCAGAACAAACCTCATATTGGTGAAATTAGTCAAGATATCAGTTCTAGGCACGGGGTAGCATTTTTTCTCGATCGATTGACTTGGATTCTACGGCACAAGTCCAATTGGCACTTACTCTGTGGCAATCATCGTGTTGCAGACAATGCATCATAAGGGGAATTTGAGGTCAGCCAAATTCCGAAAGCTATGCGTGCAGTATTTAAGGCCAAGTCTTCCACCCATATGGAGGGTTTCTTTTCATCACCCATAAAAACCTCTGTTTTTTGAGAAACAAATGTATTCAAAATACAACTAGTGTTGTAGAAAACTATTATAACCCGATATCTCGAGCATCTAAAATCAAACATCAATCCCATATTGTTTTCTTAGTACATGGTCCTCCAAAACAAAACTACCTTCCGAAATCAAACTGCGATTCTTCTAGCAAGGTACAATTCGCAATACAAACGTATTATTTAGACAACACATACAGCCATAAGGATCGCAAACTTAACCATCAGCTTCACGGCTGACGAAATATTCTTCATATCCGACTTCCCCGCAGACGTCACAGTCGCAGTTCCAGACGGCTTCACCGAAGCAGCACTCGAAGGCACCGTTGAATTCCCAACAGCAGTGACATTGTTCGGCACAAGCGCAACGCCGTTATCCGGATACGCAGCACAATCAGCTTTAGTATCAAGCCGGCAATTCTCCGCAATGCAAATCGACTGCAATTCGGGCGCAGCTTTGATACCAGGAACAGCTGTTGGAGGCGCACATCGAGTGTTGAAGAGTGTATCTAATGTATTCTTGAAAATAGCGACGTCGGGCTGCTCGAAGCCGAGGGATGATGCGGAGAGAGCGACTTGGGAGATGAAGAAGTCCATTTGGTATTTATCTAGGTTCATGAATCTGTTGGGAAGTGTGTTAGGAGGGGTGTTTGGAGGGGCAAAGAGGGGAGTACCTGTGGACTTGAAACATATTTGTTTCTCCTTGATATGCGGGGAAGATATCGCCGCCTTGCTTGGAGCAATTGAGGAGTGTGCCGAAGTATTGGTAGATGTGGTTAAGCAAGTGACTGTCCCTCAGTCAGTTTCCTTCATCCTTCGAGCGGGATTTAGGGAGGAGTTACTCTTGGGCCGAGCTCACATTTCCATTGCTCGACATATTCTTCTGCAATGGCACCGGTCCACCATCATCGAGAAACAGCTTCGAAGCACCGACATCACCGCCCTCATTCGTGGAGTTGAGTTCACCAGTGAAATACGGAAGTAGGGCAACGTCAGTACCGTTGTAGACGGCGGGAGCAGCGAACCCGGCTACGGCGACACCGGTGTTGGGTGTAGTATAATTACCTATGACGAAGGTGTTGCTGAGGAGGGTTAAAAGAAGCTTTTGGTTCGACTCAGTGTTGCTTCCTAGAACTTTGGCGGCATAGTAGTCGCAGATTGGGGTATTAGCTGGTCGCTGCGCCAGTGCCGGGTCGAGCAGTACGAGGAAAGAAAGAACAATTTGGAGCACCATGATGGCTGTAGGTATTTTGCTCGTTATGAGTTGGGGTATTGTGCAGTCTGATGGAGGAAATGAGTTGAATCGAAAACGTATCTCAATGGGAAAGCTCTCATATTTAAAACGTCGTGGAAACCCTCATTTCGGGGCTCCTTCATACGACAACCACATGAACGTGAAATGACGGTAAGAAATTGTATTCTTGGGTAAGATTTCCCACAACTAGTTTCAGCTACAAGCTTCAGGTATCATCTTGCGAGCAAGTGTTCGAGAAGACGCTCCTCCGTCTCCTTTTAACAGCTAGTGCTGACTTGCAAATAATTAGATAAACATTAACAACCATTTCGTAGTTTCTAATTTCAATTTCATGAGCTTTGATTGGTTCTCCGATGAAATGCGGTTGAGAAACTTGGCATGCAACGCTAGTATATGCGGGTGTCGTGTAAACTTGACATGGCCCTTGGCTGAGATCAGGATCACTTCGTTCCTTTAAATGTATCCTCATCATCTACTACAAAATGATGGTTCAAAAATGCTGCTAGATCGTTTACAAGCTCTTGCCAATCTACTCGCAATTTTAAAAGAAGTCCTCACAGCCACTCAACCCCGTCGTCTCCTCAGCGCCCACGCCCGATCTTGACATCAGCATTCCAGCTGAGTATCAAGGTAGGAATATACAATACTAATCCAACAAAGACAAAAAGCATAAACTTATCTACCACCCTACAACTCCTTCCTCATATAACTCCACAAAAACCTATAAACCCTCTCGCCCCCAGCATGCCTAATCCCCTCCTCCTTAGTCCCCACAACCACATACCCCCTCCTCCCATACCACCCCTCAACCTCCATCGGCAACTCCTGCCCAATATCCCTATAACACGCCTCCAGCTCGCCCCTTTCCGTCAACGCACTCCTACATCTCAACGACAACGTTTTCGCATTAATAGGCGCAGCTTTAGCTATATTTTCCAGGGCGGAAATAGCGGCTGCACCGACGCCGCTGCCTTGCAGTTGGTGCGAGATGAAGAATTCAGAGATGCAGAAGAGGCCTAAGGAGTGGTCTACGAGGTCGGGCTCGTCGGAGAAGTTCAGGGAGATGTGGCCTACGGGATGGAAGGTAGGTGGTGTGGATCCGGCTTTATTTTGTAGCGCTGTGGCTTCTTCTGGGTTTTTGGAAAGGTGGAGAGAGAGCCATTCTTTGGCTTTGGGGCTATCCTCGTGAAGGACCTGGAGTTTGTGAGTTAAGAGTAGCAGAATAATAGGTGGGAGATTTTTTGGCCTACCACCCAGTAAACCATGATTTTTCCTTCCTGCTGTCGTTTGACTACTGATGGAACAGCAGCGGCTCCCCAGCCACAGGCAATGCGTTGTTTGACGAGGCGATCTGTGTGGATTTCTGACTCGGCGTCGAGAGGGATGAGTAGGACAGGAGGTGAAGACATGGTTGTAGTGTGAGTTATCGAAAGAATAAAACTGAAGCTCTGGTAGAAAACGGTGGCGAAGATATGAAGTTTGAGGAATGAATTTTGAATAGGAGATCAAGTAGTTAAATCCTCTTCTATTTAAAATGAATTGAGACGTCGGAAGTCCCCTAGGCAGCGCCGTCAACCCAAAGGCGTGCTTCACCGAGATTGTGGCCCGTGCGCGCCCTATAGTTCCGATACCTAGGTGACAAGACCTTTGGGCAATTACAGGCATCTATTGGAATTTTTGCTCTACTAGATTACCAGAGCGTGAATAGTAATTGCAAATGCCAAATGATGAGTGCTGTGGAATCCGTTAAGTACGTCATTCCACAATGCTGACCATGTCGCCAACATCGGACCAACTATAGAAGCACCCGGCGTTGGTGAGAGAATTCGGGACCAACAAATAAATATTGTACGGCGAGAACTCTCATTTGAATATCTGAATTCGAGGCTCGGACAGTACTCCAGAATCAGGCGTGCTGGCAGGACGAGTTGGCTTCTTGCCTGTTCGTAGGAGATGTGCTTTGAAAGACGTCTGGGCATATCTGGCACTCCTTCTTTCTCTTCCCCTCTTTCTCCACTGTTATTTCTTTTTATCGTTGGTGCTCCATTGCTCGGTACCGATTTAGTAGTTGCGAAACAGAGACGTATTGCCAGTATTAGGGCATCGCCGTTTCCGACGAGTAAAAGGCCAACCCAACAGCTTCTCCTACCTCTTATATTCCTTCAGAACCTTCTTCGCATTCACATTACCAAACAGGACCGCCCACTCATAAGCCGTCTCCCCTCTAGCATCTCTCGCATCAGCATCGGCGCCATGTTCGAGCAGATACCTAATCACACCCGCATCATCAACCCCCGCAGCAGAATGCAAAGCCGTTGTGTTAATAAAGTCCGCTTTATTCAAGTCCGCGCCCTTCTGAAACAAAAGATCCATGACCTTGACATGACCTCTAAGAGCCGCTGCATGGAACGCAGTAGCGCCCACACGTCCCCCCATAGCATCGACATCCGCGCCTTCATCAAGTAACGCGCGCACGACGTGCTCGATGCCGAAAGACGCTGCGTAGTAGAGAGATGTAGCATGCTTGGGATAGTTATCCCAGCCGCGTTTCCGTCTGTGGATTGCGGCTTTGGTGCGCATTTTGTTGAGGTGTTGGCGGTCGAGCACGAGTTCGGAGCAGATTACTTGGAGCCAGGCCATGAATTGGGGACGGCATGAGGGCCTGAAGAAGTCTTGAACGCGGGATTGTACTTCTGTAGATGAGGAGCGGCTGTTTTCGGCGTAGGTGGACCAGTATCTTGATGCGTGGTCGAGGAAGGGGTGGGAGAGGAGACGAGCTTCGAAGTCGTTTGCGCTGCGGGAGGGCCCGGATCGGAATTCGGCGAAGGAAAGGTAGGCCATGCATTTGAGAGCGTTCTCCGCGTTTGCTTCTAGTTCGGAGAGAGCGAATGCTGATGCCTTGCCTTTCTTAATTGCGTCTGATAAGAGGTAGTCCTTGACTGACAGATGGGCTAGAATGACACCTCCGTTTTCTGTGACTGCGATGAGACTGCCACAGAGATCGTAGATGTCCATGGGATTGCTCAGCTGGGATTCCTCGTCAATGTGGTCCATGTCGAGCTCGATCGCCAAGCACTCGTGGAGCTCTGTGAGGGTCAAGGTTGAAACGTCACAGACCAGCCACTGTAGAATCTCCCTGACGATTCTGATGCACTGTGGTGCGATTCTCCCAAGCATGTTCTCATAGGTTTCCTGAAGACCTTCTGGGAGATGATTGAGTGCACCCCTAATATCTCTCATTGTCTTGAATTTAGAAATCTGGTCGAGCTGGCATTGGACCCAGCGAAACCTGTGCTTTAATGAGCTCTGCAAATCTTCAGGTAGCATGGGCAGGACCTACATTCCATGAGCTTGGGTGCTTAGACGTTCCCGAATTGTCTCTTTGAAAGAAGACTTCAGCCACTTAAAGTCCGAATCATGCTCCAACCGATAGTCGATGTAGGATACAATGTCATGATCCAAACAATCTGAAGACGCTTCCAGGCGCATTCGCGGGGATTTAGCGAACGAGTCCCGGATATCAGTCTCATCACGACTGCTGACCATGGCAATTAAGTAGCCACCGTGCCCGATTAGCGTTTGCAAAAATTTGAGCACCTCCTTCCGTTTTTCGCATTCATCAAGCGCATCAATAAGTATCGTAACACGATGCTCGGCCGTAATCTGAACAAAACTTTCAATAATAGTAGCCAAGTCCACCCGCTTGCCGTAAGCAGAAACGTTTAATTTGTTTCTCTCAAACGCCTGATCGAGCACTGCGGGAAAATATCCCAGTTTGAAGCAGATCTGAGCGAGGAGCGAGCCCGCAAGATTGATAGGATCTCGAGTTTCGGGATTTCTGAAGTCGCAGTAGAAGTATGCCAGTAAAGCGGGCTCCTCTTTTGTGCCATGCTGTTGTAGATATTCTATCACGGAAGACATGAGGATAGTCTTTCCAGATCCGGGAAAGCCGCTCAACCAGAGACACGCGTTGTCAGCGCCTCGCCATCTTTCGAACTCTTTGCAAGAGAAGAACCAGTCGTTTGTCCCTTTTTGGTGGACCTTAAGAGCTGCCTCGTGGCTACTTGAAGGATCAACCGGTGATAGCCATTGAAGTATACTTCGCTTCCGGTCATCGATGGACTGGTCCTGGAATTGCTTGAACATGGATTTCGTATTCTCGTCCACGTCCTTCATCGTCTTGCTCATAGTCTTGATTAAAGCAGCTTGATCCATGGTGATCACCAAATTCAGCGTGCTCTTATAACTCTCTAATCTCTGGAGGACTTCCTCTGCATCCTTTCTCTTAAACTGCCACCCAATGCTTTGAATCAACGCTCTCCTCTTACTGCCATCTTTCCCCGCCCAACTCCCAGGTGCCAGCTCCTGCTCTAGATTTCTCAGATCATCGTAGCAATTCTTGATCACTCCTCCATCTTGACAAAGACTCTCTAAGACAGATAAACGGGCAGTGCTGATATCGTCGAAGCTCAATTCCGACTCATTGGCGACTTGCTCGAGACGACTTAGTATGAGCCGCAACTCGATGATTGAGCTCGTGATGTGGGTTAGTGCCCATGGGTGGTCTTTGATTGCGGCGCGGAAATCATAGCATACGGAGACCACGCCATTTGCTGCTTGCAATAACGCAACAACACTAGCAGTTATACTGAGAGGATCCATCCCGAGAAAGCCTGAGGTTGGCCGCTTTTACGCGGGGTTGAACGACATCAAATTTGGGGGAACGAACTTGGCATTTCGAGATCTGGGTAGACACTGGGGTTGCAGGATCGTCGAAATGGTGGCTGCATACCCGCAGCTAAGGATCATTGCTTACTAACCACAGCAGCTTATTTCAGGGGCTTATCGAACTGGGAAAGTGTACACTGTACCTCGATTTCTAGAAGCAAGAAAAATTTTTGTGCGTAGTGTAAAAGACTTGCAGCTGCCACTCGGCAACAAGAATGAAAGGTGGGGCAAAGATTTCAAAGTGGGTCGGTTTTCATGGATGAGACAGGGTAGATGTAATTTGACGAAGACTTTTGATATTATACATTCTCATTCATGACATGTCCTCTATGCAAACAAAGCTATCTAATCTTCATCCCAGTTCTGCCTCATATTAGTAACGGTCAACCTTTTCCCAAGGGAGAATACTTACAGGGTTTGGTCCAGGCGGCTTAGGTCCACCGGCTTGTCGTGCAACAATAATTTGGTCAACGGAAAGTACAGTTCGTGCAGCTTCGGTGGCAAGCTTGATAGCCCAGCTCTTGGAGACCATTAGATCGAGAATTCCTTCGTCCTTTGCGTCAAGTGTTCCGGTGTTGTCTTCGTTCTACAAAGGAGTTAGCAGTAAATCAAAGCTGATAAAAGGAGTACTTGCCTCAATGTCAACGCCGGTAGTCCAGTCATCCCGCTTGTGGTGCGCAGTGTACAGCCTGCTCAGAACTTCTGTAGCATCCAGACCAGCGCTCTCGGCCAAAGTTCGAGGAATGACCTCAAACGCCTCACCGTACTTGCGAATGGAGTATTGGGCAATACCAGGAGTCTTGTCCCCAAAGGATCCTATCCGCTCAACCAATTGTAGCTCTGTAGCTCCAGCACCCGGTACCAATCTTGGATCTCTTGTAATGGCCTTGACAACATTGACTCCATCGTCCACGGCGCGCTCGATGTCGTCCAGGTGATTTTGGGTAGCTCCTCGAAGAACGAGAGTTGCGGTTCTGGTAGTCTCGTTCTCTTGTCGAAAAACAGTGACTCGGTCTCCACCAATCTCGAGAGTCTCAACAACATCAATACTTCCCATCTCATCTGGCATTGGTGCTCCTAGTCTGGCTAATGGTGTAGCTCCAACAACTCTGCATAATCTCCGAAGCTCGAACTTGCTGAGAATACGGATCACCAAAATACCATGACGATTCAGGTAATGCATAGCAAGCTCGCCTATTGTAGATCCGGCAACGATGACTCGCATCCCAGAGTCGTACAGCTCCTTGATAGCGGTCTCCAGTTGGCTCTCCTCGCCCTTTGTGAAGTCAAGCATCTCCTTGGCGTTGTGTAGCAAAACGGTACCTTTCGTTTCGGTCTGGCTGATATCGATGGGGCACGAAAAAACACCAACTCTAGCTCTTGTTGCCTTCTTGACAGATCCATCAGGCTCCCGACCGAAAACCATGCCCTTAACGACCCTGCTCTGCTCCAAGCTACCTCCCATAATCTTGACCACACGGATGTTATCGACGTTGAAGTTGATCGGGTTTTTGGGGAGTACTGCCTGGACAGCCTCTGAGACCATATCCGCCAAGAAATCCTCGTTGCCGCTCTGCTTGCTTGCAATAACTGTTCGGATAGCTTTGCTAAGCTCGGTCTGCGATCGCATATCTTCTACTTTATCCACAACCAAGTTCTCAAGCTCTTCAAGAGCAAACTTTTGTGCCATCTCGTAACCTCTGATAATATCACTGGTTTTCAAGCCCATTCTCAGCAGCTCCTCAGCCTTCTTCAGAAGCTCTCCTGCTAGAACAATAACCAGATTTGTAGCATCACCCATCTCGGCCTCTTGTTGCTGACTTGCCATGACCACAAGCTTGGCTGCTGGGTGTACGACGTCGAGTTCTCGGAGGATGGTAGCGGCGTCTGAGGTCAAGATCATCTTCGCCAGATGGTTGATAACAATTTTATTTCGGCCATAGGGTCCTAAGGAGGTCTGAACAGTCGATGTGATTGTGCGGCAGGCATCGATATTGCGGAGAACAGCGCCATCTTCGGACTCGTAGCTAGGAGATATTAGCAGTTGTTGATTTGAGGCAGAGGTATCAGCTTCTACTTTTGGTATCCCTGCTTGAACAAGCCAGCGTTGGGCGCATTTGGAATATTCAGAGACATGATGACTGAATTTCCGAAAAAAGAGCGCAGTTCAAGAGTGTTTGTTGTTGCTCTTCAAAACAGAGGGGAGCTCTTTGCAGGCAAGAATCGCGTCCGAAATTTTGAAATCGGAAGGGCACGACGCGGCTTCGGGACGGCGGATCTTTTGGCCGGTGGGAAGGGAAGGCTGAAGCTGAACTCCAGAACTGCGTCGCATCGCAACTTCTTCCTCAATTCACATCTCTACACCAACATCACGCTTGAATTCACCAGCTCCGCAATGGCGCCCCCTTCTGGTAAGTTGGAATTTCTTTCTATTCCTGCCACTTTGCTACCCATTCCCGCTTGGTCGCCTTCAATTACGCAACATCCGCCTCGTCTTCAAATCACCACCGGAAGTAGGACATTCCCAGTATGCCAAATAACAATTCTGCCTCTGGTTCCTCTATACCACGGCCACGATTGCTACCGCGGCCGACAATGCAAGATGACCCAGCTCCTACCCTTACAATATCGCGGCCTCTGAATACCGAGACGGTGCCTCTGCGTCCAATACCAAGACCGGCTTGGGACTACTATGATCGCATCAGCCATTCTATTCGGCGCGACCCTGGACGTTCTCCTGCATCACAAATCAGTGACCCCTCTCAGCTCTCTACGATGGATTACACCGAGGAGCCACGGAAAAGAAGAAGACATAATCTAACACCTAGTACAGAAGTTCCGCCTCCTCTCGCGCCGTCGGTGGAAGAAGCTTACCGCCGGAAGTGCATTCAACTGAAGACACGCCTCAATGAGATCGAAGCTGACAACGATGCGACCCGACTTCGTGTTCAACGCATCGAGAGAACCATTCAAAAACAGCGTATTGAGCGCGCCTTTCTTCTCGAGCAGTTAGCCAAGCGCACAAGCACAAATGTCGAAGACTCAGAGGGAAGCCCAAGTCCACCTCCGACGGTAAACTCAACTCCTCGGCCCGTATAAGCATGTTGCTGACGAATCCTCCAACAGCCCAAAGAGAAACCACTCCGAACCAAACGCGGCCATCGCAAGCCGTCGTTTTTGACGAATCTCGGAGAGGCCAGCGCGGGGAGCGCTTTCATACAACAAGGACCAAACACACTCTCTCCCTCGTCGGATGCCTTCTCCCATACGCATCCCGATCCTGTCCGAACTTCTACTCCCCAGTCTCTGCAAAAGCGGCTTCTCCCGACAAACAGCAATGGCCTGGGCGCAAACAATACTCCTACTCCTGCGGGAGCTTCTCAACGGAAAATGAAGAATGGCCTTGATCTATTTTATAGCGAGATGCGCAGCACCATGCAGCAGACGCACCGAAAAGCAATTGCAGACGGTACCCTCAATCTCGAAGAATCCCTTGCCCGGGCGTGGCATGAGCTACCTGAGGCAGAAAAGCAGGACTATCAGATGCGCTTTGAAGTCATCAAGAAGCAGAATGCCGATGCAGAGAAGGAAGGCGTGCCAATACCTGCGGTTCCCCGGCAGGTGGTATTTGATGGAGAATCTCGCGGGGGTAGCACGGTAGCCACAGCGGAGGATGAGGATGTCGAAATGGGCGATGAGGTTGAGGCTCCTGCGGAAGGTGGCTTCACAGCTGTCAATCGTGATTAGGGACTCGATTGGGGTTGTGGGTGGCGTTACTGAGCTTGCTGATTATGGAGTTGGGCACTGAATAGGGAGTATATGGGTTTCTCCCAGCATTGTATCAATAGCCTCTACATTGGAGAATAGAGGCCAAAAGTTACTCAAAAAGAGCTCTAATGTGCAGCTTCAGGGATTGCTAAATATCATTCAAAGAAAAACGTAATAGAGTTCCTATCACTCACTGAATAAAACATCAATTTAAAGCCGATTTGGCCTAAGTACCTTCCCGATATTTATAAGAAAATATCCCTTCTCTGAAATCAATATACTTGCACTGTCACTTTCACTTTCACCTGCCCTACTTCAGATGTTTCCCCACATAAGCCGTTGAATTATGCACGGACCATCCGCTCAAAAGCTGCAGAACGAAACGTCATTCGGGCTTGGATCCTCGAAAATTGGGCCGCAGTCCAGTCCATCCAATATCGACAACATCCTGGATCCTGGAATCCGGATTAATTGGACCGCAGAAATATTGGACTTCCATGAGATGAGATATTTTACTTCAACATAATCCATCTCATGGCTTCAACATCAATTTAATTACAACTCCAATCCCATCCGCATCCATCCAATTCGACCTCGACAGCCCGTCACCAGCCACAATGGCTTCGACTTCTACTTCGACGACAACAACGGAAAACACGCCTCTGATACCGAAGAAGGCTGTAACCTTCAATCCCAATCCATCAGTAATCGGCAGCGACGGTACACCTTCACGACCGTCACCGTCTGTACCACAAAGCTCGGCCTCCCAGCCAGGCAAGCCCAAACGTCGAAATAGTTACGGGGCACCCCTCACCTTACCCAACATCCCAGCATCGAAAATTGGGCCTCAGCGAACCACGAAAAATGCACAGAAGCTGAAGTTGCTTCCCAACCCAGACTTCGGGGAAGATGGCCCCGATGAAGAGAGTGGTCGAGATGTGTACTCGCAGTACACACGGATTAAAGACCCAACAGCCCGTCGAGATGCCGCGAGACTGGGGAAAGCGGACCGCGATACATTACCTCGAGTAACAGCCTATTGCACCGCGAACACATACCGAATGGACCCTCTCGAGGCATTTCTAAAATCGAAACGAAGTAAAGCTCGTGGGGCAAAGCCAAAGCAAATCGACGAATGCATATACACGCCCTACAACTACGGACGCCCAACATCAGAACGAGCGCTAGAGGTGCAATCGAAGCCATTAAGTATGGGAGAACGACGACACTCAGACAGCGCTATTGAGGTGGATGACAATAGTCGACGGGACGATCTCATTGATCTGCATACACAGGGTGGTGACACGAGTCTGAGTAACGGGGAGGACGAGCCTAGGATGCATTCTGGCATGATCGCCCAACATATCGAGGACGAACGGATTCTAGAAAACAATGTCGATTTCGATACCCAGGTCCACACGCCCGAGGTCTTTATCTTCGACTACGGCGTCGTGGTGATATGGGGCATGTCTTTGACTCAAGAACGGAGGTTTCTGGAAGAGATACAGCGGTATGCGGACGATAAACTGGATAAAGATGATCGGGAGGAAGAATGCTTCAATTTCTACTATACGCGGGAGTATCAGGCGCGGATATACAATGATTTTATTACGTTGCGGGATAAGACGAATTACATGACTAAACTGGCCATCTCGCATGCTTTGGCTCAAAGCGTCAAGGTAAGTAGCTACTTTCTTTAGCCTGGTTTTAAGGATGTAAAGGTTGGGCCTTACTAATATCTGGAAAAACAGACAAGTCTCTTCGAAGCAATGGTCGACTCCACCATCGAAAAAAACAAAGACATCCCCGAAGAAATCGCCCAAACAGGCGCAATCTCCTACTCACGCACCGAAATAAACCAGCAAATCGGTGAGCTCTTCAACCTACGCATCAACATCCACCTCAACGGCTCCATCCTCGACACGCCCGAGCTCTTCTGGGTAGAACCGCAGCTAGAACCCGTATACCAGGCTGTCAGAAGCTATTTGGAGATGGATCAGAGAGTGGGGTTACTGAATGGGAGGTTGGATGTTATTGCTGATTTGTTGGCGGTCTTGAAGGATCAGTTGAGTCATGGGCATGGCGAGAAGTTGGAGTGGATTGTTATTGTGCTTATTGCGGCTGAGATCTTGGTTGCGGCCGTTAATATTGTGGTGGATTTGTATGCGGGTGTTGATTAGGGGGGTTTTGAGGTAGCGCTTTTAGCGGGGCGTTTTTGGGGCGTCTGTGAAAATATTGTTTTGTTGGAGGGTGTAGGATAGATTAATACATGGGGCTCGCTGCCTGGTGTTTTTCTGAGTGGGTTTACTGGGCGTGAGTGGCATTTGAATTGTAGGGCTTGGTTTAAGCTGAACACTCGTCCCCTCGTTGATGTCTCTGTGGAAGGATTAATCTCCTGGAAGTCCAGGTATTCTTGTTTGTTCCATGGACAACTAGATTTCTACTTTGTAGCTGCCCGCCAATGAAGGAGGTCCTAGAACGTCGCGGTTTTTATTCCATCACATTTCCAATTTCGGTTCCCGAAGTAAAAAGTATATATATAAAGGTCGGTCGAGAATATGTCAGTCCAGGAAGAAGAAAATTGACCTTGTTCGAGGTCCCCCAGGTCCCATCTTCATGGTTAGCTATATACGAGTGAATCTGTCGCCGCAACCCCTCCGCCCGGACTCATTTTCTATTTCCATGATCTATTAATCCTTCCAATCTTCCTATGGACAATCCAATGGGACTACTCAGGTTTGCACATGCTCCTGAAGCGTTAGCATTCCACCCATTCACTCGTTTTCCTCTCGAGCTTCGTCGTAAAATCGGCGGTCTAGCAGAAGGACACCGCCTTGGGATCTTGAAGTTCCGGGGGTTTGAACCGTACGGAGTAAGTGCTTCTCTGAAAACACATTGCCGTCTTCTCTGATGCTCGAAATCTAGGGATGCATTCATTGTGTTACTGTTCTGATACCCAGTCCTTGAATCCGTCTAGGTAACTTCACTTGCAATCTTGTAGGGCGGGCGATCAGAACAACTCCACCGCGATAGAAGCAGCTGAATCACAACAACTTTGCGGAGGCTTCCGCTTCGCCTGAAGAGAAAACACATCTTGTGAAACACTCTTGTCCAGACGTAGCGCAGAAAACCCAACTATCACTATCCCTAAAGTCAGCATAATGCGGGGTTACCATCCGGAAGAACTCACCGATCAAGCCACTTCTCACTCAGGTCACGGTTGCATCCGATAGTCTTCTCAGCCCAAGCAACAAATCTCACAATCGGGCCGTCCTCTCGTCCTTTAATACGCCATTCCACTTCTCCCTTTCTCACTAGCCCCTTTCCCAGATCCCAGCATACACCCTTTCTCGCTATCCCTTTTTCGCACGTATGGCAATTATCTTCGTCGTAACAAGCTCGAGCAGGCACCAGCTCAACCTCTTCTCTGGATTTCCCCTCCGTGTTCTTCCAGTCGAATTCAGCCAGTGGTTCCTTCCTCCCAGGATGAGAAGCAGCTCGCGCAAAGCTGAAAATTCCCTGAAAGGTTGTATGGCACACATACGGTTCATTTTCGCTAGATTTTGTGGAGTTGCTACATGAAATTGAGGACTGCATGCGTCCCAAAAGAGCGCCAGTCTTTCGACTTTTCGTGCAAATGGTTGGTTTTTCGCTAGCTGATACAACGTCGTGTACTCAAGCTCATGTCTTTCAAAGACTCCTGGTACAAAACTACTAGCAGTGAGCTTCGTTCAACAAGAATGCGAAAAGAACAAACAGACGTTACGAGTCGTGAGAGATGGTCAGGACAAAACACTATATCTAGAGCCCTGTTCACGAGCTCATGCTTTCCCCCAACGGCGTGGAAATTGACGAAATTCTGGTTCAGGGGAGTATACAGTAAGGCCTCCTCGTGTCAAGATTCTTGACACACTTGGAATAATATGGGTAGTGGGGTAATTTGAGAGGTTACTGGCTTGAGAGGATTAGGGAAGGTACCCGGTACCTGGAGGCGAGCACCACGGTTACCGTGCGGGGTCGTAGTGCCAGGCGCCATATCTTGAGGCGAAGTTCCTTGGGGAGGGACGGAAATAGGTGGAATTTTGGAGATTCGTCGTCCGTTTGATTCGTTGAATCCGTCATTTTGCTATTGTTAATGAACATTTACATAGGAATGGAGGTTCAACAATGACGTTCTATAGATATCTGCACTGAAGGCAACTTAAGCGAGGTTGGATCAGGGGGTTGAGGCAGCAGCTTCGCTTCAGTGCCGCAGCCCGCCCACTTCCTCACTTCTTCACATCTCATCCGAAAACACATCATGGCGCCCACAACATTCTACCAATTCTACTCTCTCCCACCAGAGCTGCGTCTCAAAATATGGACACTCTCTCTGACCCCCCGCATCATCCGCATCAAGCGCCCTCTCCCCGCAGGATTCCCTCATGAATTTCCGGATCCTCCTCGCCAACCTCTACCTACACCTTTCCACGTCTGCCAAGAATCGCGGACTGAAATCCGCGCCCTATATCGTCCCCTTATCTCCACTATATTTAAGACGGCACCAGGAGAACTTGTGAACCAGAGCATCGATACCTTCAGCGACGACATGATATATCGCTGGATCACTCACCGGAACGATACCGATAAGATTTACGATAGTGGGATCATCAATGGCTGGAGACACGATACCACAGAACAATATTACGCAGATCACTCGCCACTCTCTCTTCTCTCTCTTGGTGCAAATTTTGCGTCGTCCGTCACGTCGCTTGTTCTGACTGCGGCTGGCGTGAAGGCCGTTGAGGCCGGGTCGGCATTACTCGGGCCTCCTTTGAATGAGATAAAAGCCAATAACTTGATGAGCAAGAACATGATTTCTGTCTTGGGAAGGTTTCCAGCCTTGCGGGAATTGAAGCTCCTCTTGAGCCAGAATATTGATTTCCCGCTTCCCGGCACAGATTTAAGCGTGAAGAAATTCAGGCCAGTCAGACTGTGTTCTCTTTTAAAGCGCTGTCATGACTGTTGCAAGATGATGCCGGGACTAGAGCGGATTGACCTTTGGACTTGGCGAGTGAAGAATCAGAATGGGGAAAGGTGGAGGGGACCTACGATTAGGTTTGTTTGCTTTGGGAGCTATCGGAGCAATTGCTCGGATGAGGGCCACCCGTAAGTTATTCATCAAAAGTCATTAGCAGTATTAAATTAACATGATGAATTATAGTGAGGACTGTGTCCATTGCACCACGGATACGCAGCTTAGGAGTCTGGGTGATAGCGCGGTGCCACGGGCGGGATGGCAGGAGACTTTGGACTTGTTAGAAGTATAATCCATGAATTGATAAAACCTCTCGATATGGAAGCAACTTGTACAGATGTGTAAATCATGTTTCTTCTGGTCCTATCGAAGGTTGGAAAGTTTCAAAGATCTGCATGTATTGAACCTAAAATAGATCATAAAATCCCCTCCTTTGGCACCGATGAGTTAAGGTGAGTCATAAGAGATTTCTTTCAGTTTCGACAGCTATCATGATGGAAGTATTCTTCCGTTCTGCATACTTGCAAGCATCCAGAACAGGGTAGTTTACGGAAGCTGTGGAGCCACTCATTCTGAAATTCGTGGCCTAAAAGTATCGCCGGACGGGGAAAGGCGGCTTGCAGACGGAGACTATCATCTTCTTTTGATGCTGGAGGATGTTACAGTATGATTCCGAAGAAATAGTTTATTCACCACGCCATTCCTGGTCATAGAAAAAGCAGCTCGGATGTAAGATCAGAAGCAGCCCGGAAGACCAAAATCGTTCCGGAGTTCTTGAGGCCATAGTCTTTTGTTAGTTGACTCTAAAACAATATGTATGAGATATTAAATGACACTGTGACATGAAAGTTACTTTCGTATTTCTGCAGCTCACACTAGGATATAATGGCCTTCTGAACGAAATTGACATGCAATTAGGAAAGCAGTGCCTGGTCATCTCTTGTCGAAATATTGTCTCTAAAGTGCAACATCTTGGCATAAGCAGCCTCTTGAATATACAGCTGCAGGAAAATAAGCTTTCAATGGTACCTTCTTGTTCAAGATTTTCATTTGTCAATGGCCGATGTTGTGCAGGATGCGAAGTTTCGGTCCTCACAGCCTGGGCTGGATACGAGCCAATGAGATTATGCAAAGGCAATTACAGGATACCGCAGCTGAGAAGCCTCAATTATGAACTACATGGACGAATTTAGGTTTCGGCCAATTTACAATACATTGTAGTGGACGATGTAACGATCTGTTAGTGAAGAGCGAAATGCAAATTGATGAAGAAATGATGCAGCGATTTCGTATTTCAGCGAATGGGACAGATGTAGCTGAAGGAAGCGAAACCTATTTAAACCAACAGTCATTCCATTCGTAATTCAAATTGTTCCTCGATCAATAGCACTGCAACATCTTCAGAACACAGAACCAAGTCAACTACCTCTCATCAAACATGCGTTTCTTCCGCCTAACAACCTTCGCACTTGCCATTGGCTTGACGACAGCACTCCCTACCGAGACTAAGCCTAGAGACCTGGAAGTTCGCAGTGATGTAAGCTTGCACCCTCTCTTTCCTTTACAAACTAACAGCAACCAGGTCCTTCCCCGCCAAGCCCCAACGCTCGTCGGAGCCACCATTTCCTTCCACACCAACGACGAAGACAAAGACGGCAACAGCCACGTAACAGTCACAGTCAAAGACGGCTCCAAGATCATCTGTGCCCGTACCGACTCCGACTTTGGTCGTTTCGGCGACAATAACGATAATGGACCTTTCGGACTTGATATTTTCAATCCGAGTACGAGAGCTGCGGTTCAGGCTGGTACTGTGACTATTAGGCTCGATCCTCATGGTAATGATACTTGGAGGTTCAATTGGGTTATTATCTTTTCGTATAGTGATGGGTCCAAGGGCGCTACGAGTGGTGATGGGGTTCAGTTGTCGCAAGACAAGAGGGAGCAGACTTGGGGCGTGACGCCCCCTTAAGGCGTTGCCAAGGAAAGTAGTTGCGGAGAGGGAGATGCTTCCAGGGGTGGAAGCCGTGGTAGATGATCTCTTTCTTGACGCTCGTTAGTATCTCAATTGAAAATGGGGAAGAAAAACAAAGTTTGGGGATGGGCTATGGAGTTGAAAACGAAGAGGAAACAAAAGTAACACTTCTATTCTTGTCACTCGTTATATTATTATTTACCGATCTGGAGACTCGTCTTGAAACTCAGAGATACTGGCAGTGATACTAGTGAGTTGCGGTGCGCTAGAACGGCTTGTTCGTTCGGTATTTCTAGACTCAGGGGCAAACTCGCCTTTTTGACCCTTCCACGTAGCTTCCCTTAGTCTTCCTCTTCCTCATTCTCCTTCTCAATTTTTTTGAGTCTCTTCGGAGTAGCCTTCGGCTTCGTGGTGGGTTTGGGTTCGCCTCCACCACTGGCCTTCTTCGATGACTTGTGTGCCTCCTTTTGACCTTCCTCGGCTTTCCCCTTCTCCTGTCCAAATCTGTAAAGTTTTTTCGGAGTCGCCTTCGGTCTTGTAGGAAGTTCGGATCCTCCCCCGCTTTTGGTCTTCGATTTCTTGGTTACTTTTTCTGGTAACTCCGGCTCACTCTCTTCAGGGTCTTCTTCTGTTTGAATCGTTTCCTCATCTCCAGTCTCCTCTGCTTCTTCCTCCTCCCCACCCTCTTCTTCCTCGTCTCCTACATTGTCATCATCTTCATCGCCGTCTTGCTCGTTCTCACTTTCCTCAGCCGCTCGACGCCAAAGTTCCTTATGCTCAGGATGGTGGGACATGTAATGATGTCCGTCTTCTTGGTACAAGTGCGGTCGTGCGGCGCCCTTAGCCTTTGGCTTCAAGTGACCTTGTCGGCTTAGGAAATACCCTGCTTTCGCATCTTTGCGATTGTATAGTTTGATTGATGTGGAAATCGGGGCCGGGGTGTCATATCCAGGACTTGTGTCATGCGCCTTATCTGGATTGTACCCCTTCAGGGGTTCTGTCGTAATTTCCTTCCACCAAGGGTTCCGTTCGACTGCACCAGTTGAAACATATGCACTCTGGTTGGCTGCAGATCCCAGCTGAAACGACTCTGCGAATGCTGGATCGTCAAAATTCGAAGGTGTACCAGTTCTAACGACCTTCTCTAACTCTTGAAGATGTTTGAAGTCTTCTGTGCTTTCTTTCTGGACACCATTGTGCTCCCACAACAGGAGGGGAATGCCAGCCTATTGCATCGTCAGTGAGATATCAGCTAAAAGAAAGCCGTCTTGTTTACCCTGAGCCTCTTATCCCTACCAGTTTTATCGTCCCCATTGCTAAGTGAGCCTCCAAGGAGTTGGACTTCCATCCACCATCCGATTTCCGCCTCCTTGTCTTTTGGAGAGGCCTTGAATTCTTCTGGCATGGTTTCTTTGCCATCTGTGTAAAACCATGCCAGAAAAAACTCAAAGGTATGTGCGAATTCGTGGATAATCACTGCCAATAGCCAGAAGAATCGTACGCTAGACTCCACAGGGTACTTCTTGGAGTTGGCTTTGCTTTCCCAGTAGGCGAGCCAGCATTTCTATTCGTTCGTGTTAGCAAGCAAGACCTCGAGCCAGATACAATCTTGTGCCGGAAAATTGGCAAAGAAGTTAGGTACAACTTCCTACATACCGGGCCATTTAGCGTGATAGTCATACTTTCCAAGCTCTGATCTGTACCCCTCAAGCTCGAAGGTGGCTTACCAGGGGCAAAAGTATGCCCGTCTATCTTCTCTTCCCAACTCACGACCAGAGGCGGCAGGTTTCCAGCCCGCAATTCTTTCTGCCAGGCCTTCACAGCAGCGTCAACTGCAGTGCTATTCGGCTTCTTCATGTTCGCCTTGATCCAAATGTCTGCCATATCTTTCAGAGTTTTGGTACCTTTCTTACTGAGATAGACGCCGACAGTCATCAGCAAAGCCTTCTTCATGGTATCATAGAATGCACTAGCACGCCCAGTTTTGTCTTCGGTACCGCTGCGATCTAGCCTAGTCGCATTCGGCCCTGTCTTATCATAGACAAAAATTCGAAGCTGTGAGATACTCGGCTTGGCGAATTCTGTGTTACTGGTGAGTTCAGCTTGGAGTTCGTTGGCTTGTGCATCCGTGACATCAATGATTGTGACATCAGACGCAGTGGAAAAAGGTCGGGTCGTCATCTTGAATAAAGTTAACTATGCTGAAGGATGGAAAATTGAAACGGATCTATCTTGAAACGGGGGTAGATTCCGAAATATGATTTCTGGAACAAAACTTCAAATATTGCAACATGGACGTCTCTTATATACTAATTACTTATATCCGATGTTGAAAGACTAGAGATGGTTTTGTCATGTTGCTTACGTCGGATAGGATTATTCAGATTCATGGTCGGCTATTGTTTTAGTAGAAGTGCCCCCCGAGAAAGAACAGCGGCTATATTACGTGAGTTTGAGCATCATCTGAATGAAGAAAAAGAAAATCAAAGCTGGCGGAGTTGGGGGCGAACATGAGCCAAATCCCGAGCGGGAGAAGAACTTAGGCAGACGTTGAAAAACAAGGGAGGTATGCCATTTCCGAGCTGGTCCTGCAAAATATACTATTTCAGGAACTTAGTATAGTTCGGAATCCCAAGAGCCGCACTTTCTCAAGTCAAGTCTGGCGGATTCCAGGTCCGACTTGGCGAGACCGTGCCGCTCCAAGCCACTACTTGGATTCGGGCAACGTTGAAAACAAGACGTCAGGAAGGATCAACTACATTCTGCAAGGCTGCTTACGATTGACGAAAAGTGGATTGATTACTACTCTGCTGAATCATGTTCCGCCTCAAATTCTAGTTCGACTTAGATCAATCATGGAATGGTCCCAGTTTCGCTAGCAGAGCCCAGCTAACCAAGCAGTGAGATGCGGCTTACTTACAGTATCAGCAGCCACTAAAGCTTAGCACAGAAACCTTTACTACTGACCGAAATATTGACTGGTAGCCTCTCCATACCTGAGCAATAATCAGTGCATCATCTTTTGCCACATATCTATTCTCGTCTTGCCGCTTCATCAATAATGGTATCCCTGTCTGGAAGCTCCCAATCCAGTCAGTGTTCCAGCCCACAAAATCTTAATGGCATCATTTCGGGGATGGAATCCGACCAAGTGTTCCGCTCCTTCGATGGGCTTTTGGTTTCGGGGCCTGATGACCTTCGCCATAATTTTCAAGCTCAATACCATCAGTAGATTCCCGGTAGCCTCGAAGCAGAGACTCTTGGGCTTGTTCAGAAGGACGCTCTGCAGTATGCGTACTTCCGTGAACAAGCCCCGAGCTTAGACTGAGTACTGATTCAGCGAAGCTGTTGGATTGACGCTCAAAGACGCGGCCGGCCTCGTGATGGTTCTCCCGGTCATTGAAGTCGCTCTTGACCATCATGAGCAGATAAACACCCATGAAGTTGAGCACGAAGCCGCTGAGTAGCGAGAGGGTGTTGCTCAGGTCGGCTGTGTTGAATCCTTGGAAGAGAATGAATGAGGCGGAAAGGGTACATGTGGTAAAGGTAACGTAATAGAGCGCGTTGACCCTGTGAGCTGTTAGCATAGGACTCTCTCTCTATCTCTCTCGAAGGGCACAGACAATGATGTGGGGAATTGATGCATGGCCTTATTGAGGTAGTTCATCTGTGTCATGATCGAAACACCTACAACAATCATGAAGAAGTACGTCGCTGGCCGATTAAATTGATTGTTGCCAGCTAGAGTTAACTTGACTGCGATTCCAAGTGCTTTAACAGCCATCACTGAAATAGAGCCAACTGTTGAACATATCGAGATGTAGATGACTGGATTGACCTTGCCCCACCTTGGCACCACTCTGTAAATGAGACATGTTGAAGACACTGCAACAAATACGGTATAGCAGAGAAAGACTAGATTCAGATTAATACAGCACTAACGAGTAGCAGAAAAGGGTGAGCGTACAGGGCTGGATGGCTAAGTGCAAGATTTCGTCAACAGTTTGGATGTCCTTGTCCGGCGGGGCATGCAGAATCAACATCACAGACCCAAGCAGGCAAGTACTGGCACCCAGCTTCCCCAACAGACCTAAGTGCTCGTTCAAGAAGTATGCACCCATTATTGCTCTAAAATTGATCAGTAAAGAGGGGCGGCAAGAGAAACGCTTTTTTAACTCACCCAATCAAGACACTGAGCGCTCCAAGTGGTGTGACGAGAATGGCCGGAGCAAACGCATAAGCCGCCGTATTCATGAACTCCCCAGAGACAACTAGATTTCATAAGTAAAATTTCAAAGATCAAATCGAATCCTGTCACTCACACATGGTAGTTCCTACCCACCACCAGGGGCTCCATAAATATTCAAGCCCATCACCAGTGAATCCCAGCTGTTCGCTAGCTTTCTTTAAACCCTACACGACGAACTTGATTAGCAATTGATTTTCCGGTAAGACTGTCAAGGTCTTGTAGGAGGAAAGAAATGATTGCGGTAGCACACCGTCTTAGTAATCACGTAACTCGATCCTACAGAAATTGCAATCAGTACGAGAAGAATGGGAGCCGCAATTGAGTAAGGAACCCATGAGCATGGGTCCTGGTAGGTGCCATACCAATTGCCAATGATGAGCAAATGGCTAGCGCCAATCCGATATATCTAAGCCCGACAGTCAGTCATCTTGAATTTTTACCCCTTTTCCTTCCAAGGTGGGGCGGACTCAGGGGCAGCCACGCGGCCTAGCCAACTTACTTTTCTTCCATATTTCGATAGCGCGCGCCCCGCAGTATTTGCAATCAAAGAGATGCTCGCGGCTCCTAAAACTTTGGGCCACTGTATCGTCAATCCAAAAAGGTCGAGTCTGAAGGTGCTGATGGTTCGGAAGGATGTTACATTGACGCACGCGACATCTTACCCCCGGTCGAAATTTAGCGGCGCGGCAAGGCTGCAATCTGACGTGCTGCATAATTTTTAGGCGATTTGTACAGGGCCTGGTGGGCCTTGTTACTTGGTTGCCCTGACTCTGGGTATTTACTTTGCATGGACTGCCCATTGAATAGCTATAGACAACAAGCAATGAATAAGTTACAAAAATTGCTGGAATTTCGTAGAAAGACCAAACGGAAAAATAAGACCTCAAAAATAAGCGGGAGTAAATGATTCGTAGCGATATGCTCGCATCTCAGTGATCTATTCATTCTTGATACAAACTATACAGCGTGGACAACGTCAACTTTGTCAGAAAGCTGCGGCAACCACCCGTCCAACTATAGATGGGCATCAGCGGATGCCTCTCTCAGTTTGGCATGCCACTTCCGTCCTCTACCGGCGTCAAAAGCAGCTAGCCATCATTCATCTCATCACCTTTGGTTGGTGGAAAACAAGGACCTGTAGGTCCGTTTCTATGGGTCCAGGCGTCAGCCAGGTAGTGGAAACTCTAAATTCCAGGGTCATTGTTATTCGATTAGCATCAGAGCTGCTCCCCGTGATGAGCTCTACTTGGGACGCTTTTTCAAGACTCCTCGCGGTTTTCGTAGATTCACTGAGCTTTGGAGATTCTTTTGGGATTTTTTCTTTGGTGAATTTCGAGGTGATCTCCGCGGTTTTGCTCCAGAGTTTGTAGTAGGGGGTTGGTCATATATCGTTTATTTACTCGTTGCACATCGTGCCTGTATTCTTGGACTGTGACGCAGAACTGGTATATCTTGGGCAACACCCGCTGCATGACCCGCTCTCCTCTCCTTTCTGACAACAGTTGTGAGAGCATTTGGAATGAGGTGCTCGGGATGCTGGATCAGCTCCAGAGGTTTTGCTATGGCCTTCAGGAATCTCGAATAGATCAGGCCTCGGCCTCTCAGGCTCATCGTCGTCCGGATACTCATGCATCCAATTATACCCCGGAAAATGGCCCCAGGAAGGATTCCAAATCTTTTGTTCGATCCAGCTATTTCTGATGTTTTCATAAGCTCTCTTCTCAATCTCGATCTCACTTAAATTCTCCCATGTATCGTCAATGACCCATTCGCACTCCGTGGATACTTGGAAGAGGAATTGGTAGTAAGGGCGCGACGCAACCGTTGCAAGTTCATGCGCCTTTTGGTGCTTCTCAATGGTAGCCTGAGATGGTGCTTTCGTCTTCGATGGTTTGTGAACAATACCAAATACGGCCTTCGGAGGATGCGAAGGCTTGATAGGCAATCCGGGTATTTCTTCGTGTTTCCGACCTGAGTTGACGCCATATTCGTCCCACTCGTTCCGCCATATGCCTTGTTTTCTCCAGCGGTCTTTGACGTTGTTCGTCGCATTCTTAACATGTTCGAGTTTTGGGTCAAAGGGCAGAGTCTGCTTTCGCCGGCTTCGCCTCCTCTCAATCTGATATAATATTCGTGTCGTTTCTCTGCGTGACTGCTGATCGAATTGATTCTAAGGGTTTGACACGAAGCGCTCAATTCTCCGGTTTGCACGACGGCGTTCGTCAGTGAGGGGCGGAGGGGTACGGCCAGGGCTAGAAGAACGAGTCGTTGTGCCTGATGGGTATGGTGGAGGAGAATTGTATTGTTGTCTTTCGTAGGCAAGGAGTTCTGGATCGTCTTGTAATTTTGGGAGGGCCCCTACAATCTGTGGCATGGCGCTGCTTTGGAAACCGAGTATCGTGGAGGCCATCGCTGCGAAGGATGGTGAAAGCCTGCTGGAATCATCTCAAGATATTAGGTAGACGACGAAGATTGTTGATATTTACGAAGGTTGCTGAAGAGGTTGGGTTGTGGTGAGGCCCGGCGGCAATCAGCCCCGCGATTGGCGCGCAGTTAACCTTACTAGTCAATACAGCCAGGCTACTGCCCCTATTTCGCGCGCGCATCCTTTCATGGGAATCTGGCTCTGTAAGTGGCCATCGAGTGATGGCGTTTAAGTACATAAGTTGGAGTCTACAGCGCTGATTAAAACACCAACAAGCAGAGCAAAGTGCCTACAGTGTTGGGACTGCGGCGCGGGACAGTTGAATATTGCAACAAGAGCCTGTTGTGCCCGCCTAGATATATCGCATATGCCCTGGGATTTTTCAGTACTCACCATTCTACTCATTTTCCTCATCTATCACGCTATCCCACTTGCTTTCCATAACTGCACATCAAGTCAGATCAGGCAAGGAGATCGAGCTTCGTTTCGGCAGCATCCAAGGTGCTTTCTCTTCTCCCTCCGTCTTTACCTAATGTACCGTTCGCAAATTGGCAAGCATTCAAATTCCCTCTACGATAAATCATGCTACCTTCTCAACCTCAACATCTTACTTTATTCTCCCTTATAACATCGGGAGACGAGGAAATCATGGCACGGACGGAAGCAGCTATCCTCGACAACCTAAAATTTGTCTCCGAAATCCCGAAAGAAACTCCAATTCAAAATCATCAGCTTGGCATCAATATCGGTTTTCACAATAACAGCGCTGATCGTGACACTTTAGCAACCGTCGGAAGAAAAGGCGATATCAAACTGAAAGATGAAAACCTTTCCCGTACTCAGTGCACTTTCGAAATTGTCCCAGAATCTGGGGTCATGCTCTGCGATTTGTCTACACTTCACACGACCCATTTAGTTGGGGAAGATGCCTTTCCTTATGAACTTGGACGAAGTCGCAGGGTTGCTGTAACGATTCAAGTCAATACTACTTTCGGAATTGGTCGTGGACAAAGCTAGCTGGAGTTCAAAATAGTCTGGCACGATCAGGCGTTGGACGTGGCAGCACAATCAACGACAGAGTATATTCCCCCCGTCTTGCACCTACGGTAGACGATGCGCCAATAGTGCTGCCTTCCCATCATATAACACGAATCCATACTCCTATTGACGAATTCACCGGTACTAAATTGAGATGGGCAAATGTGGATCAGCTTGGCTTGGGAGCATTTGGAGAGGTTGATTCTGGAAGATATATGGCCGTGAAGAAGATTGTACGATCAGAGGTCGGATTTGAAGATCGTATGTGGCTTACTCTGAAGAGAGAGGTTGAAACTCAAGCACGAGTCAAACACGTATGCCACCATCCTTTCAAACTATGTCTATTCCGTTAGCAATGGCAGCCGTATATTTTGGAATATATCCACAACCAATATTATGAAGAAAAATTACACATCTTTTTAGCCTTGAAAGAAGGCAGCATAGCGGATTTTATTGAGCAGAAGGAGGATGTCTTCACAAACGATGCATCTCTCTGTGTGACTCTTCTTAGCCAAATGCTACAAGCTATCGACTACCTTTCCCATGAAAAGATCATCCACCGCAATATTAAACCAGCCAACATTCTCTACGATTCTAAGGCGCTAGGCAAATACAATTTCTACCTCGCTAACTTTGGTCTCTGCAACAATACCGACTTTGCCGTTTCGCTCGCCGGTACCCGCGAATACATGGCCCCCGAAGTATGACAAGGAGCCAAACAAACCACAAAGGCGGATGTCTGGTCCCTGTTTGCCACCATCGCCTTTGCTTTACATGTGGGAGAATACCGTCACAAGCAGAAGCGTTCTCAAAACGAAGTGATGGCAGCCATCTCAGATGTAGCTGCTCATCAATTCATGGTAGAGATAAAAGAGATGGTGATTATTGATCCTGTATGGCGAGCCTCAGCAGCACAGATTCTTCTGAAGCTTTACGATGGACGCGGGCTTACTACACTACGACGTCAAATACCTGATCTGGTCTAAGAGCCTCTTAGGAATTCTCCTGCTTGAACCGAGGCGGTAGCGACAGCAGTCGTAGCCTCCAATCCGCTGAGAAAACGATCACGGGTTTTGCCAAAGCGCGCTCGTCGTCCTCCAGTTCTTGGAGCCGCGGGAGGAGAATTCTACCAGACGAGAAGACCAACGCGATCTGGAGCCATCACAAAACCAAACGTCCAGCCTTATCAACTCGTATTTCGCCGAAACCTCGTTGCCAGCTCCGATTCGAGTCCTATCGACGTTTCCATGAAGATGTGAAAATGTGATGCTGGCCGAAGTGCTCTTCAGGCGATAGGATCCAAGCCGGGTGGTGATGTCCGCTCAGGCCAATCAGAAATGTCTTAGACTACCAAGACGAACCAATGAGAAACCGTAAGTTCATATTTATTCTCTTTTGACTCCGTTACTAAAAAAACGCAACAGAGGGCCCGCCTTCGCTCGATATATGAAGGTTCCCACTTACTGGGACTCTATCATTCCGAGGATAGCAGATGCTGCGCTTCTGCCAAAAAAAAAAAAAAAAAAAAAAAAAA